>SKES01001584.1_pt1 | contig 13011 bp, 10 predicted proteins | sample 4826851 | NCBI WGS metagenome assembly SKES01 (sample SAMN11008803, study PRJNA524170) | human gut metagenome | biome: Human fecal sample; material: Feces; isolation source: fecal sample from pouch patient p52 | host: Homo sapiens | place: Israel: Tel-Aviv | collected 2016-09-04 | reverse complement strand
TTAACATAGTAAGGTAGACTCTTGTCAGCAGTGTAATTTTTATCCTAAGGAGGGTGAATCTCTTGCAAAAACGTAAAGATTTTATCTGGAAAATGGGCGGCCAACAAGGTGAAGGTATCGAGAGTTGCGGCGAAATTATGGCGACAATCCTCGCTAAAGAAGGTTATTCCTTGTATAGCCAACGTTTATTTGCATCTCGTATCAAAGGTGGTCATACTACATTCGCATTGCGCGTAGCGTTAGAACAAATTATGTCCATTGGTGAAGGCGTAGACTTCTTGCTAGCTCTTGACCAAGAAACTGTTGATATGCACGGTTCTGAAGTTCGTGATGGCGGTTACATCATCTGTGATAGCAAAGTAAAACCGGACTTCTCTAAATACGAAGGTTCAAAAATCAATTGCTTATCCTTGCCAATCTCTGAAACAGCGATGAAACAAGGCTCTATGTTGATGCGTAATATCGTAGCACTTGGTATGTCTGTAGCACTTCTTGGTTTTGATACTAAGATGTTTAAAGATGCGATTGCTGCTAAATTTGCGAAAAAATCCCAAGAAATCGTGGATAAAAACTTAGCTGCCTTTGACGATGGTCATGGCCTTGTAATGGAAAAATTGGGCGATGTGGAAATCGATACATTGCCAGCTCCTGGTAAGAAAGATCAAATGTTCTTATTAGGTAATGAAGCATGTGCTTTAGGTGCTATTGCTGCGGGTTCCCGTTTCATGGCATCTTATCCTATTACTCCAGCATCTGAAGTAATGGAATATATGATTAAAAATATGGATAAATTGGGTGCTACTATCGTTCAAACAGAGGACGAAATCGCAGCATGCATGACAGCTATGGGTGGCGTATACGCAGGTGTTCGTGGCTTCACATGTACTTCTGGCCCTGGTCTTTCCTTGATGGCTGAATCCTTATCCATGGCTTCCATGGCTGAATTACCAATGGTTGTTATCGACGTTCAACGTTCTGGTCCATCCACAGGTATGGCTACAAAGGTTGAACAATCCGATATTGATGCGGCTTGCTATAATGCACATGGCGATTACTCTGGTATCGTTATTTCTCCAACATCTATCGAAGAATGCTTCTATGAAATTCAAAAAGCTTTCAACTTGGCAGAAATGTACCAATGTCCAGTTATCTTCATGCCTGATTTACAACAAGGTTTGAATAAACAATCCGTTCCTTCCTTCGATTTGAACCGTGTACCTATTAACCGCGGTAAAATGATGAAAGAAGCTGACCTTCCTGAATTGGAACAACCTAAATACTTCAAACGCTTTGAATTGACTGAAGATGGTATTTCTCCTCGTACAATTCCTGGTATGAAAAATGGTCTATTCCTTTCCACTGGTTTAGAACATAATGAAGAAGGTAAACCGGCAGAAGCTCCTACAATGCACGTAGCGCAAACGGATAAACGTTTCCGCAAATTGGAAACTGTAGCTGATAACTACGAACCATTCTTGAATAACGCTAAATACGACGAAGCAGATGTTCTCGTTGTTGGTATGGCTTCTAGCCGTGGCGCTATCGAAGAAGCTGTTGCTGAATTCGATCAAGAAGGTGTTAAAGTTAACCACTTGCAATTGCGCTTGATTAAACCATTCCCAGCAAAACAATTACAACCATTCATGGATGCTGCGAAAAAAGTGGTTATCGTTGAGCACAATGCAACAGGTCAATTGACTAACTTATTTAAAATCAACATGCATAAGAAATCTAAAATTTCCAGCTGCTTGAAATACGATGGTAATCCATTCACAAAAAGTTATGTGAAAAATGCGATTAAGGAGGTCCTATAATATGACAACAGCTAAAGATTACAGAAACGATATTCGTCCTAACTGGTGTCCAGGCTGTGGCCATTATGGGGTTCAAGCAGCGATTACTGACGCTGTAGTAGCGAAAAATATTCCACCAGAAAAATTAGCAGTAATTTCCGGTATCGGTTGCTCTAGCCGTATCGGTGGTTATTTCTACGCATATGGCGCTCATACAACTCATGGTCGTGCGCTTCCTTACGCACAAGGCGTTAAACTTGCTAACCAAGACTTAGAAGTTATCGCTTGCTCTGGTGATGGTGATGCGTTCGCTATTGGTATGGGTCACACTATCCATGCTTTCAAACGTAATGTAAATATGACATACGTCGTAATGGATAACCATGTATATGGTTTGACTAAAGGTCAAGCATCCCCTCGTTCCGATATCGGTTTTGTTACAAAAACAACTCCTCGTGGGGCTTTCGAATCTCCATTGTCCGTTTGTGAAACTGCAATTGCTGCAGGTGCTACATTCGTAGCACAAGGTTACATGATTAATCGTGCACAACTTGTAGAGTTGATTCAAAAGGCAATGGATCATGAAGGTTTCTCCTTTATCAACGTATTCAGCCCATGTGTTACATACAATAAACACAACAGCTATGACTGGTTCAAAGAACATTTGGTAGAATTGCCAGAAGGTTATGACCCAACAGATCGTGCAGTAGCACTTAAAACATTGGGTGAAACTGATGGATTGGTAACAGGTGTTATCTATCAAGATACTACTAAACCTTCCTTCGAAAAAGCTCTGGCAGCAGCAAATGGTGGTCCACATCCTCGTCCATTAACTGAAGATGTTGTAAAACCAGATCAAGCGCTATTCGATAGCCTTTGCAATCAATTTAAATAATCTTATCTAAATTGAATTATGTATAATCTGAACCCCTCTTTACTGAATGTCTGGTAAAGAGGGGTTTTTACATTATGACATTATGAATAGTATGATTACTTTAGAGTGTTGTGAATGATACGGTTATTTTATAGTGGTATGAATCGTATTATTACTTTACGGAGGTTTTCTTAATTGATATACTAATTTATAATTTAGGATATTTATAATTAAGTAAAAATTGAACGCTTATAAGTATAAGAGGCTATTATTTCAGAATATGAGGCATAATGGAAACGTATAGATGTATTACTTACTATGCGATTCATTAAGGAGAGGGAATGAGTAACGTGTCGAATGAATATAATGAATCATTACTAGAGCCACTTAAGTATTATCGGGAAGAGTTAAAAGACGCCTTCCAACAAGTGACAGAAGAATACTTTCAACAACTAGTAGATCAATCAAAGATTGATATAGATAACAACAAAGTATTAATAGATAAGTATACTGCTGTATCAGAAAATCGCGATCAATCAAACACATCCTATAAACGATTTGGCCTTATCAAAAAGGTTGATATTGTTATTGGTATAGGTGCCATTATTTATGGTATTTATCAGTTTTCACAAGAGTATATTGATATTGTAGCGGTTATTGTTTCTATACTTATATTAGTTCTATGTGTAGGGCTTTACCTATATTGGATTAAGCCTAATAGTAAAAGCCTTGAAGAAAAACTTAATGATTTAGATGCTACATTAGCTAAAATGCGTCAAGAAGGCTATGAGATGATGGCACCTTTGAATAATCTTTTTCATAGTGAAATGACTGTAGAACTTATAAAAAAGGCGATTCCCTTTATTCATATGGATTCTAACTTTAATATTGAACGATATGAACAGCTCGTTAAAGATTATGGATTCTTAGAAAAAGGTGATGTGAATCATTCCACCTTAGATATTGCTTCTGGTGATATTTTAGGAAACCCCTTTGTTTTTCTGAAGCGCATAATTCACTGGATGGATGATTATACGTATGAAGGCACCTTAAATGTTACGTATACAGAAGAGTATGTTGATTCTAATGGGAATCTAAAAACTCGTGATGTTAACGAAACATTACGGGCCGTTATAAGACAACCTGGTCCTTATTATGCCAATAAAGTATCTTTAGTGTATGGTAATCATGCAGCACCTAACCTAACATTCCATAGGAAGCCACCGGAAAAAGGATTCTTTAATTTCGGTAGCGCTAAGAGTAAGATAGCAAAAGGTATTGCTAGTCTTAGACAGAAGAGTCAGGATTCATTGGAGGCGGGTAGTAATTTTCAGGCCTTAGCCAATGAAGAGTTTGATGCACAATTTAATGCATTAGATCGCAACAATGAGGTTGAGTTCCGCGTACTATTTACGCCATTAGCACAAAACAACTATAAGGATATTTTTGAAAACTCTCCATATGGAGATGATTTTATATTTAATAAAGAGTGTAAAATTAATGAGATTAAAGCTGACAATTCTCAAAATTGGGACTTTGATACATCACCATCTCAGTATTATGATTTTTCATTCCAAAAGATTAAAGAGAAGTTCATTAATTACAACTGCAGTTACTTTGATCACATGTATTTCTCATTCCTACCAATTTTAGCGATTCCTGTGTATCAACAAATGGCTTCTAATGATTATATTTATGGCAAGTCTTATAATTTCAAATACAATGATTACATTACAGAAATGCTAGCAAATAAAATGGGACTTAATTTATTTGTTCCTCCTGATGCGGCTCAGCGAAATAATGTAAAAACAATTCTTAAGACTAGCCACCATAAAAATGAAGGTGACTCTGAGGTAATTAAGGTAGATGCCCATTCTTATAGGGCCATCGAACACGTAGATCAAGTTCCTGTACGAGCTGGTAATGGTAGAACCTATTATGTTCCAGTCCGCTGGGACGAGTATGTTCCTGTTACAAAACACGAATTGATAGAGGTTTCAGAAATTAAATCTGCTGGAGAGGATTTTAATCATATTAAAGGTCTAGATCAGTATCAAAAATCTGAAAATAATAGAGATAGGTCTTTTGCATACGATCACTTTATGGCAGGTAAACTATATCGACAAAATCAGTCTCTCGATGATTTATTAAATACTATTTACAAAGAATTTGGAGGTACCCAAAATGGCTAACCAACTCGACGAAATGAATCCGGAAATTATGTCTGAAGGCAGAGATGTGCATGTTATCGCTAAGGTAATCCCTGTTGAAACTAGTGGCTTTGAAAAACTTCTTCCAACGATCCTTATGGCAGTTGGTGTTATCGGTATCGTTTTAGGCATAGTTATAGACAAGTATCTAGTATCTATTATTGGTGCCATTGTATTGATTTATCCATGGTGGCGATTAAAACAAATTAGCTCAGAGTTTAATATGATGGAACAAAGAATTCAAAATGCTGCATCCGAAATTGATAACTATATGGAGCAACGTGTTGTGATTCTTTCTAATGCGGCTAAACTTGTGGAAAAATCTATTGAAGTTGATAAGGATATCCTTGTAGACATTGCTAAGTATAGAAGTGGTAATTTTTCTGAAGCATCTAGAAGTGATGTGAATGCACAACTTAACAAGGCTACAAGAGCCCTCAACGTAGCTATAGAAAACTATCCAGAATTACAAAGCCAAGATACAATTCGTGATGCAATGCAACAAAATTCTTACTTACAAAAAGAAATTACTGCAGCTAGAACGTTGTATAATGATGCTGTAAATACTTGGAATAGAGAAATCTTTGAATTCCCATTTAAAAAGATTGTAGCGGCCAAAGAAGGTAGAACTACAAGAATTCCATTTATTGCTGATCAAGAAACTAAAGAAAAAGCTAAGGGCGTTTTCTTTTAAGGGATAGGCAATTGGACGTTAGTATATGAAGGGCATACTATAAAATCTGACATTAGTATATAAGGGGATACTATGAAGTCTTATGAAAAAGGGATTAGCTTGTCCATCTGGACTTTGAGTTGGCCTATATTTATCGAAGTGTTCCTACAGCTGTTAGTAGGTAATATAGACCAAGTGATGATGAGTCACTACTCTCCTCAAGCGGTAGCAGCTGTGGCTAATGCCAATCAAATTTTAAATATCTTTATTATGCTCATCATTGTTATGAGTACAGCTACGACGATTTTGATTGCCCAGTATTTAGGGGCTAAGAATCAGTCTAAGCTATCTGAGGTATGTACGGTCAGTTTGGTGTTGAACTTTTTGTTTTCATCTGTTGCGGCCGTATTCTTTATCACCTGTCATGAATGGATTTTTACATGGCTAGGTATACCTCCCGAAACGATGAGTGATACGTCGATATATACGACCATTGTGGCCGCAGGATTACCGATTCAGGCTATGTATTATGCGCTGGTTGCCGTATTTAGAGGCCATTCATTAACGCGTGTTACTATGTATATCGCGTTAGTTATGAATGTTATCCATATCACAACTAACTATGTATTAATATTTGGTCATGGTCCCATACCAAGCCTTGGTGTACTAGGGGTATCAATTTCTACCTGGTTATCTAAGGTGGTAGGCCTCGTAATTATTGGCTATACCTTTAAGAAGTTGCTTACTTTAGAGGTGAGCTTCAAATTTTTAAAACCATTCCCGTGGCATACGGTTAAGTCTTTACTGAATATCAGTGTTCCCTCTGGTGGTGAAACCTTAAGTTATCAGTTATCTCAGACAACGATTATGAAAATGGTCAATATCCTAGGGCTAGCTGTTATTAATACAAAGGTGTATGTATCAGTTGTTGCCATGCTTTGCTATGTATATACCATAGCATTAGCAAATGCATCTCAAGTTATTGTGGGTTACCTGATGGGGGCTAAACGACAAGCTGAGGTGACAAATCGCGTATGGCATTCTATGTTGTTAGCCATTGCCATTAGTGTAGGACTGGCTACGTTCTTTTATATTACCAGTGATATTGTACTATCCATATTTACTACGGATCCAGAAATCCTATCGTTAGCACATAATGTATTACTGATTGAGATTTTTCTTGAGTTAGGTCGTGCCGTTAATATTGTTATGGTTGGCTGCTTACAAGCAGCAGGGGATATTAGAACACCGATGCTCGTAGGCATTTTTGGCATGTGGCTATGTGCTGTACCATTGTCCTATCTATTTGGAATTTACTGGGAATGGGGGCTCGTAGGCATTTGGATTGCCATGGCGGTAGATGAAATTTTACGAGGTTTATTATTTGTATATCGCTGGTATAGTGGGAAGTGGAAAAATAGACGCCTCATAGAGGCATAGTCTTATATTTACACGATTTCAATATACTTTTAGTAGTTTGTAGATATAGTTAGCCTTACATTAGAGAGTGTAAGGCTAATTATTTGTGAAAGTAGGTTTATATGAGTAAGACAGTAGGCATTATTGGCTTAGGTTTACTAGGTGGTTCGTTGGCGAAGGCTTTAAAGGCCTATACCGATTATGAGGTAGTAGGCTATGCTCGTCGCCAAGAGGTTTGTGATGCGGCCATTCAGGATGGGGTGGTAAAAGCTGCTTGGACTGAGGTAGAACCATTGATTGAAAATTCAGATATTGTTGTATTTTCATTGCCTCCAGATACAAATGCAAGACTATTTACAGAAATGGCATATCTTTTTAGACCAGGACAAGTGGTGACTGATGTATCTAGTGCAAAGGAAAACTTTGTACGAGCTGTATATGATTCTATTCCGAAAGGGACAATTTTTGTGTCTGTTCATCCTATGGCTGGCTCTGAAAAGGGTGGCTACGAAGTATCTCATAAAAACCTATTTAAAGGTATGGGTTGGATTGTACTAGAGGATAAGGCCTCTGATGTATATAGTGAAGAGGTTGCTCAAGAACTAGCTGAAATGGGACGCGCTGTAGGATCACGTGTTGAATTCGTCGATATCTATGCTCACGATGCGTATTTAGCTATGGTGAGTCATATGCCACATTTATTGGCATCCATTTTAACTCAAGTTTCCGGTGGTGATGAACTAGGCGAGTTGCGCATGAAATTATCTGCAGGGGGCTTTAGAGATTGTACACGTGTTGCCGGTGGGTTACCATCTATGTGGCGTGAAATCATTTACGGTAATAGACACAATGTAATTGAAGGTCTTTCACAAATCGAATCCGAAATCAAACGGGTAAAAGAGATACTTTCACAAGAAGATGAAGGTCAAGCTTTAGAATCCTATCTTGAACGAGGAAGAGAAATCCGCGGTAAATTACCATATTTAACAGGACAAATAAAGAATAGCTAATGATAAATAATTATTAGCTAAGGCTATACATTGGTTAGCACTCATAGAGTACTAATAATGAATAATTAACATTCATTTGAGCTTGATGTATATTTATGTAGCTGAAGCAACGCGGTTTATGCAGTATAATGTGTATACTAGGGTTCGTAAAGAATATACATTTAACATATTATTTAGTTAAGGAGATACCATGAGTTTGTTACAAGAAACTTGTGACGCTATTAGAGGTCGCAGTTATGAAATTGAACAACATATAATCGATAGTTGGAATGCAGGTTCACCTGTAGAACAATATGGGCGACTTGTAAACGTGGTGGCTCAATATGGTGCGGCTACAAATCAGGAGCACTTAACGGTTCCAAAGCCTTGTATGATTATTGCCTCTGCCGATCATGGCGTGGCCGATATGGGCGTAAGTGCATATCCAAAGGAAACAACTGTAGGGATGACACAAAACTACTTAATTCCTAAAGGGGCGGGCGCCAATTCCTTAGCTAATTACTGTGGTGCTCAAATGGAAGTCATCGATATGGGCATTGATGCAGATATGAGCTGGGTACCAGGACTCCGTAGTCATAAACTTGGTATGGGCACAAAAAACTTTGTAGAAGAACCGGCCATGACACGTGAACAAGCTATTGAAGGTATTGAAACAGGTATCCGCCTTGTAAAAGAGAAAATCGACGAAGGTTTTAATGTTTTCTTAGTAGGGGAAATGGGTATTTCCAATACTACTGCTAGTGCTCTTATGACTGCCAAGTTTGCAGGACTCACTGCAGAGGAAGCTACAGGGCGAGGCACTAATATTTCTGATGAGCGTCTAAAATTAAAGCAACGCATTGTGCATGATGTATTAGAAAAATATAAAAATATTCCGAAAGATGATGCAATCGGAATTTTATCCTCTGTGGGCGGCTTTGAATTTACATGTATCGTAGGTGTTATTCTAGGTGCTGCAGCGAATAATGCACTTGTTATTATTGATGGTTTTAATACATCTGCTTGTGCATTGGTTGCTAAAACATTAGTTCCACAGGCGATGGATTATGTAATGGCATCTCATTTATCTGCTGAAAAAGCGGCTAAATCTTCTTTAGAAAATTTAGGTCTTGAAGCCTATGTTGATTTAGGGCTATGTCTCGGTGAGGCCTCTGGTGGCTCCATTCAAATGGGAATGCTAGATCTTGCTGTTCATATGTATTTGGCTGTTACAGGAGGTAAGGCATGAGAACTTTTACAATTGAACCATTACATGCGCCATCCATGGAAGCATGCCGATTACGTATCGATAATTTAACAAAACCTATTTATAGCCTTGCAACATTAGAGTTAATAGCTGAGCGTTTTGCGGGCATTCTGGCAGATCCTCAACCAAATCATTTGCGATATGGCGTACTTGTGGCGGCGTCGGACCACTTGGTAGATGGTCCTCAAAATAGTCAGCATGGTAGTGAAAGTTATGAGGCTATCAAGCGTTTCAATGAAGGTAGAACGGCTACGCAGGGGGCGGCATTTAAGTTAAATGCAGACGTACATGTTGTAAATGTAGGTCTTGAGCAAGATACTAGTAATCTAGAATATATTGATCAACAAGTCATTCGTAAAGGATCTCATTTCTTTGGTGTAGAACCGGCTATTTCTCAAGAGGAACTAGAGAGTGCTTTAGAGTTAGGATTCACCTATGCTGATAAATTACACAACGATGGATTGCAAGTCGTTGCTATTGGTAATATTGGTGAACGAGCATTCCTTGATTCTCTCGTAACGACTGCAACTATCACAGGATGTGAATTTAGTGATATTCTCGTTCATACTGAATGTGGCCCTACTATTGAACAGCGAGCGGCTCATATTCATTCTTTTGTAGATCGTTTTAATATTGCTGTGGATGATTGGTCTGCTTTGAGTGAAAGCGAGCGCCGTGATGCGGTATTACATTTGCTCCATATTGCAGGAGGCTTAGATATTGCATTCTTAACAGGTTTTATCTTAGGTGCCGCAAGTCACCGTATGGCTATCGTTTTTGATAATGCCGTAACAGGCGCAGCTGTATTGTCTGCAGTTACTATTGAGCCATTAGTTAAGGACTATGTATTCCCATCCGCCGCCTATGAGGAACCAATTCACAAGGAACAATGTCGATTCCTTGGAATAAAGCCATGTTTACACTACAATTTACAAATTGATGAAGCATTGGGTTCCACAATGGGTCTATCTATTATCGATGCATCTATGCATATGTTAAATGATATGAAAACCTTCGTTGAAGCTGAGGTTAAAGCTGCTGAAGATGGTGCTGGTAAAGGTAGACAAAAGAATAAAGAGTAATCTATATAAAAGAGGGAGTATTAAATCCCTCTTTTTGTATGTTTTATGCTCAATTATCCAAAATTAACTGAGAATTTCATGGAAAAACCATTGACACTATATGTGTAAATTGATATTATTATAGGGCAGTCAGGACAGACTTAAATTCTTCTTGACGACAGATTGATGATTATGTTATATTAATTATCGGTTCTGTATGCGGGAATAGCTCAGCGGTAGAGCACCGCCTTGCCAAGGCGGGGGTCGCGAGTTCGAATCTCGTTTCCCGCTCCATACATTCCTCGATAGCTCAGTTGGTAGAGCAATCGGCTGTTAACCGATCGGTCGTAGGTTCGAGTCCTACTCGAGGAGCCATTTATGACTCACTAGCTCAGTTGGCAGAGCACCTGACTTTTAATCAGGGTGTCCCGCGTTCGAGTCGCGGGTGAGTCACCATTCTGGCCCGTTGGTCAAGCGGTTAAGACACCGCCCTTTCACGGCGGTATCCCGGGTTCGATTCCCGGACGGGTCACCACATATGGACGATTAGCTCAGCTGGGAGAGCGCCTGCCTTACAAGCAGGATGTCGGCAGTTCGATCCTGTCATCGTCCACCACATGCGGGAATAGCTCAGCGGTAGAGCACCGCCTTGCCAAGGCGGGGGTCGCGAGTTCGAATCTCGTTTCCCGCTCCATTAATATTCCTCGATAGCTCAGTTGGTAGAGCAATCGGCTGTTAACCGATCGGTCGTAGGTTCGAGTCCTACTCGAGGAGCCAATTTTATATGGCCCGTTGGTCAAGCGGTTAAGACACCGCCCTTTCACGGCGGTATCCCGGGTTCGATTCCCGGACGGGTCACCACATGGACGATTAGCTCAGCTGGGAGAGCGCCTGCCTTACAAGCAGGATGTCGGCAGTTCGATCCTGTCATCGTCCACCAACGTAAGCGGTTATCTTCGGATAACCGCTTTTTGTTATATAACACAGCTTTTTGTTATATAACACAATAGCTATTCATATATATCAATAGTTATTTCTATTTGTATAAAAATAGTTATTTATTTAGAAAATATTAGTTATAAACATAAAAATAGGCATAGAAATAGACATAGAAAAAAGAGTACAACTGTAGCAGTTGTACTCTTTGTATTTAACGCGGCGCGTACATGATGATATAAACGCCCACAAGGCAGACGAGACCGCCGATGATATCATATGTGTCTGGTCGCAAACCATCGACGAGCCAACCCCATAGGATGGAAAGGGCAATAAATACGCCACCGTAGGCTGCATAAACCTTACCGAAGCTTGCTTCTGGTTGGAAGGTAGGGATAATACCGTATAAGAACAGGATGAAAGCACCAGCCAGTAAATATACAGGGCCTTTATCGTCGCGCATATAGAGCCATACTAAATAGCCGCCACCGATTTCGGCTAAACCGGCTAATATAAAGAAGAAAATAGATAAGAGCATAATAACCTCACAGTATTAATTGAAATCTATTCTCTATTGTACAACTTGTTTGCGTAGAGAGCAATTATTTAATGACCAAGGTGAATCGTTACTAGTGGTAAAGAAAAGAATGTTAAAAGACAAAGATATTAAAAGGTAAAAATATTAAATATAGACATTAAAAGAGGATATAATAAAATTAAAAACCCGTACACGTATATGTGTACGGGTTTTGTTTCGTTCTTATAAACGAGCTGGTGATTCGCTGTGTACATAATCCATGAAGGTATGCATTGTTTCCGATTTAGAATTGTTTTTCTTAAAGGCGAAGCACACTTGTAGTTTAAATGGTTTTTCTAAAGGTATGTAGCCATCATTGATATTTAAAGAATTTAGAATTTGGCGTGCTACGATGCAGCCTGATTTATTTTTTTGACAGTAGTCGATCATTGTATATGGATTAGATAAGCGGCTACCTCTAATGTGTAGATTTTGTTGACCATTTCCTACGTAGTTTTTCAATGTGCGATACATGAAGTATTTAGGTGGATACATGAGCAAAGGTTGTTGCTGAATCGCTTTCAAGCTAGCAACTTCCATACCATCGATGATGTTTGGTGCATAGTATACGAATTCGTCCTCGCGAAGGGCTGTAGATTCATATGCTGACATATCCTTGTTATTTGGTAAGTAGAGGAGGGCAATGTCGATACGATTTTCGCGTAAGTCGAGCATCAACTCTTCTTCTTCCATGTCATAAATGCTGACAGAGAACTCAGGATGATTTTGGAAGAAGTGCGATACGTAACCATTTAGACGAATATCACCTAAACTACGCAGTACACCGATGTTCAAAATCGGACGTTCCACCTTGCTTGCTAGGCGGATGGATTGAATAGCACGTTCTAATGTATCGAGAACTTGTTCTGCTTCTGGTAAGAATAATTCGCCTTCTGGCGTTAAACGGCTACCTCTTGTAGAACGGGAGATTAATTTCACACCAACTAAACGCTCTAATTTTTTCATTTGAGCGCTGAAAGCTGATTGTGTAATATTCATAGATTGTGCTGCTAATGTAAAGCTTCCTGTTTTATTATAAGTAATAAAACTTTGTAGCTCTTGCATTGTAGGTAACTCTTTCATGTTATTCCCCCAATTTTGTAATAAGAATCCAATGATAACTATTACTTTACTTATTCATATTGTAGCATACTATAATTGTTTTTTCATCTAAATCTATAAAATATGATGAAGCATGCACAATCGATATAG
>SKES01001579.1_pt1 | contig 13056 bp, 8 predicted proteins | sample 4826851 | NCBI WGS metagenome assembly SKES01 (sample SAMN11008803, study PRJNA524170) | human gut metagenome | biome: Human fecal sample; material: Feces; isolation source: fecal sample from pouch patient p52 | host: Homo sapiens | place: Israel: Tel-Aviv | collected 2016-09-04 | reverse complement strand
CTATATAATATTCTGGATTTAATTCTTCTCCAGTTACTGAAACCATAATCTCTTTAGGTGTTTTCAACTTTCCATATCTATGAATTTTTTCTCTTAACCATTCTTTAATTCTTTTTAATTCTCCTCTTTCCAATGTTCCTTCTATATTTATATCTTTTTTCATAGCGTTTAAAATTTGAAGTGAATATACATTTCCTAAAGCATATGATGGAAAGTATCCAATAAGACCACAAGACCAATGAACATCCTGCAAAACACCTTCAGAATCTGTTGATGGAACTACCCCTAAATATTCATACATTTTTTCATTCCAAACTCTTGGTAAATCTTTTACCAAGTATTCTCTTGATAAAATCCCTTTTTCAATTTCATAACGTATCATTATATGTAGTGAATAAGTTAATTCATCTGCTTCAACTCTGATTAAAGATGGTGAAACTTCATTTATTCCTTTATAAATCTCTTCTAATGTTAACTTTGATAATTCACTATATTTAAATTTACTTTTTTCTAGAATCCCAAACCAAAATTCCTTACTTCTCCCAATAATATTTTCATAAAATCTCGATTGAGATTCATGTATACCCATAGAGGCTCCATCAGATAAAATCGTATCTTTTAAAATTTCATCTACTCCCTGTTCATATATTCCATGTCCACCCTCATGAATAGTACTAAAAACACTTGAAAACGGAAAATCTTTTAAATATCTCGTTGTTAATCTAACATCATCTTTATTTACAGTTAATGTAAATGGATGAGCACTTTCTGATAAAACTCCTCTTTCTAAATCAAACCCAATATACTCTAAAATCTCTTTTGAAAAAAGCTTTTGATTGTATTCTGAAACTTCAAACTTCACTTTCTTTTGAAAGTCTCTTTTGTTTTTATTTACTTCTTTTAATAAAGGTACAATCTCTTTTTTTAATTCTGCAAAAAAATTATCTAGCTTTTTAACGTTCATTCCCTTTTCATAATCATTCAAAATTTCTGAATAAACATCCTCTTTTATTCCTCTATACTCTATAAACTTTCGATTAAAATTAAAAATTTGCTCTAAAATAGGAGCAAAACTTTCAAAATCATTATTTTCTCGAGCTATCTCCCATATCCCTTGAGCTTTAGCTATAAGTTCAGAGTACATTTTATACTCTTCACTAGGTATAACTTTTATTTTTTCAACTTCTTCTTCTAAAAGTTCTATCTCTCGTTTTATTATATCATCTAATTTTTCTTCATTTTTTTTCAATTCTTTTAACATCTCTAAAAACTCTTTAGAAGTAGTTAAATTATAGCTCTTTAAGCTTAATTCTCCTATCATTTCAGAGATCAATTTATAACCACCTTTTGGTGCTTGGGTTTCCAAATCCCATTGAAGTAAAGCTAACATAGAATCTATTATTTTTTTCTCTTTTATCATTTCTCTAAATTTATTTATTTTCTCTTCCATAATTCCACTCCTTTACCCTTTTACTTAATTATATTGAATTTTTTCTTCTTTAACAAGATTTTTCACGTTCTATTGATAATTTTAGTAAAATAATGTAAACTTATATATAAAAATATAATAATAGTATAAAAGGAGTTTTTATGAAAAGAAGTATATCTGGTATCCAACCCAGTGGAATATTACATTTAGGAAACTATTTTGGAGCCATGAAACAGTTTATAGAAAACCAAGATAAATATGAAGGTTTTTATTTTATTGCAGATTATCATTCACTTACATCTCTTACTGATCCAAAAGCACTTAGAGAAAACTCTTATAATATAGTTTTAGATTATTTAGCTTTAGGACTTGATCCTGAAAAGTCAACAATTTTTTTACAATCAGATGTTCCTGAACATACAGAGCTTATGTGGTTACTTTCTAACATTACCCCTGTAGGTCTTTTAGAAAGAGGTCATTCATACAAAGATAAAGTTGCTAAAGGATTTACACCTAATACAGGACTTTTAACTTACCCTGTTCTTATGGCTGCTGATATACTTATATATAATGCCGACATTGTTCCAGTGGGAAAAGATCAAAAACAACATCTAGAAATGACAAGAGATATTGCACTAAAATTTAATCAGCAATATGAAGTTGAACTTTTCAAACTTCCTGAGCCTCAAATTTTAGAAGATTTAGCTGTTATTCCTGGTACTGATGGACAAAAAATGAGTAAATCATATGGTAATACAATTAATATGTTTGCATCTAAAAAAGAGCTTAAAAAGCAAATTATGAGTATTGTTACTGATTCTACTCCTTTAGAAGAACCAAAGGATCCAAATAACAATATTGTTAAACTTTACGAACTTTTTGCAACTAAAGAACAAGTTGAAGAGATGAAAAATAAATTCATTGCTGGAAACTATGGATATGGACATGCTAAAACTGAACTTTTAAATGCTGTTCTTGAATACTTTAAAGATGCTAGAGAAAAAAGAGAAGAATTAGTAAATAATATGGAATATGTGGAAGAAGTTCTTGCTAAAGGAGCTGCTAAAGCTAGAGAAATTGCTAAAGCACAAATAACAGCTGCAAAAAAAGCAGTTGGATTAATAGGAAATGCATATAATAAATAAAAAAAGACAGTGAAAACTGTCTTTTAATTTTTTTATGGCGCACCCGAGAGGAATCGAACCCCTAACCCCCTGATCCGTAGTCAGGTGCTCTATCCAATTGAGCCACGGATGCATATTTGTCTATAAAAAAAAGGTAGTCATTCTACCTTAAACTGCTTTTATAATGGCGGTGAAGGTGGGATTTGAACCCACGGTACGGGATTAACCGTACTCTCCCTTAGCAGGGGAGTGCATTAGGCCACTCTGCCACTTCACCATCCTTTATGGCGGAAGGTCAGAGACTCGAACTCTGAAGTCTTGCGACGCCGGTTTTCAAGACCGGTTCCTTACCAGTTAGGGTAACCTTCCGTACACAAAGATAGTATCATTTTTTTTATTAATTGTCAAACACTTTTTTTATTTTCAAAAAAAAAGCTGCCTTAAAAGCAGCTTTAATTAACTATTTTTCTTCAGTACCAGTTGTTTCAGTTACTTCTTCTTTATTTTCTTCCTCTTTTGGAATAGGATTTCCAAACATCCACTCAATTTGTCTTCTAACTCCAGTTAATTCTACAACTTGACCATCGAATTCTAATCTATCATTTTCAGGAATAGCTAAGAACCCATCCTCTATTGGAGCATCTTTTAATAAGTTATGCTGAATTTTTATAGCATTCTCAAACCCAAATGGTTTGAATTCTGTTTTTACACTTCTAATTAACTCATCATTTTTAGAAATCTCCTCTACTTGCTCTGGAGTGAATCTTCTTTGTGGTGGGTACTCTGCTATAAATAAAGTTTCTGTTTTTAAAAACTTTAATTCTTCTCCCTCTTTTTCAAATATATCTATTGTATATCTTCCTCTTGTTTTAACTAAAAATCTATCAATATCTACAATCTTTTTTCCAACACCTAAAGGGTCTACCATTGGTGTTAACTCCCCTCTTGATATTAAATCATCATCTGGTCCATTTAATCTAACTTCAAATACTGTTGGTTTTGTAATCTCCTCAAAAGTTAAAACAATTGATAATCTCATCATAGGATGAGGAAATATAGGTTGAATTATATTATCAAAAGAGCCAAATATATCTACAGCTCCTCCTACTTGTTGACTCATCTGAGCTGCATGTGCAACTATTATATTTTTTATCTTAGCCATCTTATCCCCCTTTTTGGTTGTTTTGTTCTAATTTACTATAGCACACCTGTTTTAATTTGTAAATTTTTATTTCAAGATTGTAAATATAAAAATAGTACCTTTTCCTTCTTTAGAAATAACATCTACTTTCCCTCCACATCTTTCAACCAATTCTTTTACAATGGAAAGTCCAAGTCCGGTGCCCTTCTTGTCTTTTCCGCGGGAGAGGTCTGTCTTGTAGAAACGATCCCAGATCTTTTTGATGCTGTCTTTTGGAATGCCGATTCCGGTGTCTTTGACGGAAACAAAGACTTTCTCATTTTTTTCGGTCGTCTCGATCGTGATTGCGGAGTTTGCGTGGCTGAATTTGAGCGCATTGTCGATCAGGTTATAAAGTACCTGCTGGATCTTGCTGAAATCAGCGGAGACAAACAGGGTTTCGCCGCTTAAGATCAGGTTGAAACTGATATGCTTTTCCATGCAGGTTCCCTCAAAAGTCTGTACCGTCATGCGGATCGTATGATTGATATCAAAGCTTGTGATATCGAGCATGACACCGTGTGAACCGAATTTATTTAATTCCAGAAGGCTCTTCGTTAATTTGTTCAGGCGCTCCGTCTCAAACAGGATGATGTTTAAATATTTATCCTGCATTTCCACTGGGATCGTTCCGTCGAGCATTGCCTCCACATAGCCCTTGATTGAGGTCAGCGGGGAGCGGAAATCGTGTGAGACATTGGATACGAATTTTCGCTGATCCTCCTCAAGGGTGTTTAATTCATTTGCCATATAGTTGAGCGAGGCGGCAAGATAACCGATCTCATCGTTGGAATGGACATCGATCTTTGCCTCGAAATTTCCAGAGGCATATTCATTGGCACCCTGCGCAATTTTGCGGATCGGGATATAGACTATCCAGGTAAAAAGCGCTAAAACGACAAAGGCTGCCAAAAATAAAAGTGCAAACGTCTGGTAGGATAGATTTGTCAGCTGGTTGGATAAATTGACGATGGAGCTGACCGGTTTATGTATGATCACATAGCCGCGTACTTTATAATTTACAGTGATTGGCGAAAAAACACTTAAAGTTTCCGTGTCAAAATGACCGTAAAAGTTTCCAGTGCGGTAATATTTATTTCCAAAATCAGTCACGTCAAAATCAGGGATCACTTCCGGTTCTGCATTTTCTGACGGAGAGGTGGCAGAAGCTGTATTTAAAAGAATCTGTCCCTGCTTATCAATGATCCAGATCTCACTGGAGAGGTAAGTGCTTAAAGTAGAGAGCTGTGTTTTCATTTCCTCTAATGTCGTGGAACGTTTGAAATAATTCTCTGCATAATTGGAGGAAATCAGCGCAGACTCCCGATAGAGCGTCGAGGCATCCCGGCGCTCTAAGAAGTTAAAAGTAATATGGTAACCAAAGGTTGAAATAATAATAAAACAGATCAGTCCATAGATCAGATAGCCGCCGAGCAGTTTGGGGTAGAGTGTCCGTTTCATATATTTTTAACCTCAAATTTATAACCAATGCCCCAGACGGTCGAGAGACTCCAGCTGTCATTGTCCTTTATTTTTTCACGGAGACGTTTTACATGGACATCCACGGTGCGGGTGTCACCAATGTATTCGTAACCCCAGATGTGATCGAGAAGCTGTTCTCTGGTAAATACCTGGTTCGGCGAGGATGCAAGGAAATATAAAAGTTCTAATTCCTTTGGCGGCATGTCGATCGGATTGTCCTTATAAATAACAGAGTAGTTGGATAAGTTGACGATCAGATCCGGGTATTTTACGCATTTTAATTCAGGAGCAGGTTCTTCAATTTTGACCGGCTGGTAACGGCGCAAAACGGCTTTGACGCGGGCAACAAGTTCTTTGGAATCGAACGGTTTCATGATATAGTCGTCTGCGCCAAGCTCAAGACCGAGTACTTTATCAAAAATCTCGCCTTTTGCAGAGAGCATGATGATCGGCACGTTTGCTTTTGCACGGACCTCGCGGCACACCTGATAGCCGTCGATGCCCGGAAGCATCAGATCAAGAAGAATCAGGTTCGGGCTGTACTGCTCAAATGCTTTTAAGGCTTCCTCCCCGTCATTTACGATTTTTGTATCAAAACACTCTTTCGTAAGATAAAGAGAGATCAGTTCTGCAATATTATTATCGTCATCGACGATCAGTATTTTTTGTTTTGCTGCCATAAAATTACCTCCTGTTAGTTGTTATTCTGTTTGTAAATCAGACGAAATGGTATTGCTTCGGCAGTGCTTTGTGCATGGGATCAGATAAAATCTGTCTTACTGAAATTACTTTTTGTCTGAAATCAGTCTTTGAATTCGGCAATCGTTACGCCGGCATCACCTTCGCCATACTCTCCGAGGTGGAATGATTTCACATATTTTAAACGTTTTAAATGTGCCTGTACGGCGTTGCGCAGTGCACCGGTTCCCTTGCCGTGGACGATGCGGACAGACGGAATATGTGCAAGGTAGGCATCATCTAAATATTTATCCAAAAGAGCGATCGCCTCGTCGGTGGTCTTGCCGATCAGGTTGATCTCTGTGGAGACGGATGCGGACTTGCTCATTTTGATTTTGCCGGCACCGGTACGGCCGTATTTTTTGCTGGTCGGAGAAGTTTCTTCCTCTAACAGGATCAGGTCGTTGATGTTGACAAGGGAGCGCAAAATTCCCATCTGTACATAAAGGTCACCCTTTGCGTTTGGCAGGGAATGCACGGTTCCGTTTAAGTTCATGCTGATGACTTTGACGCGGTCGCCAACGCGGAGTTTCTTTGGAATCTTATGGTTCGGCGCAGCATTCTTTTTCTGGTCAGACATTTTTTTCTGTGCGTTGTTCATCTTATCGCGCAGTTTGGTACGTTCTTTTTCCATTTCGCTGACCGGAGCGTGTGCGGTGCCGTATTTATTGAAATTGCGGATCGTTTCATCAGCAAGATCTTTGGCTTCTTTGATGATATTATAAGCCTGCTCATTTGCTTCGCGCAGGATCTTGTCACGGCTTGCGTCTAAGCGTTCCTGTTTCTGTTCGAGCTGTTCTTTTAGTTTCTGGATTTCCTCTTTATACTGATTGATCTCAAGCTGTTCTTTTTCAATCGTGATACGGCTCTTTTCAAGGTCAGCTAAAAGATCCTCAAAATTCATGTCATTTTCACTGATCCGTCCCTTAGCGTCCTCGATGATATCTTCACCAAGACCGAGTTTCGTGGAAATCGCAAATGCATTACTCTTTCCAGGAATACCGATTAAAAGACGGTAAGTTGGGCTTAAAGATTCCACGTCAAATTCACAGCAGGCATTTTCTACGCCGGAGGTCTGCAGGGCAAATACTTTCAATTCGCTGTAATGAGTGGTTGCCATGACACGCGCACCGTACAGTTTTAATTTCGATAAAATGGAGATCGCAAGTGCGGCACCCTCCGTCGGGTCAGTTCCGGCACAGAGTTCATCGAAAAGCACGAGGGAGCGGTCGTTGACCTGGCTTAAAATGCGGGTGATGTTTGTCATGTGGGAGGAGAATGTACTTAAAGACTGCTCAATACTCTGCTCATCTCCGATGTCGGCAAACACTTCCTCAAAAATTCCAAGCTCCGAACGCTCGGAAGCCGGGATGTGAAGTCCTGCCTGACCCATCAATGTCAGAAGGCCGACTGTTTTTAAGGAGACGGTTTTACCACCGGTGTTTGGACCGGTAATGATAAGCAGGGTAAAATCTTCTCCGAGGCGCACGTCGATCGGCACTACTTTTTTTGCGTCGAGCAGTGGATGACGGCCTTTTTTGATATTGATCCGTCCATCTGTGTTGAAGGTCGGGGCAACACCATTGTAAGTCTGTGCGAAGGCTGCTTTTGCAAAAATAAAATCAAGTTCCGTGAGTACGTTATAGTCGGTGTGAAGCTGCATGGAGTATCCTGCCGTTAAGTTGCTTAAGTTTGCGAGGATGACTTCGATCTCTTCTTTTTCTTTGATCAGTAACGCTTTGTATTCGTTGTTTAAGTTTACGACAGCGAGCGGTTCGATAAAGAGCGTGGAACCGGAGGAGGACTGGTCGTGCACCATACCGGGAACCTGCGATTTTGCCTCGGCTTTGACCGGCAGGCAGTAGCGGCCGTCGCGCATCGTGATGACAGCATCCTGTAAATAGCTGCGTGTGGTCGTGTTGTTGATCATCGAGTTCATCTGTGCGCGGATCTTATCGTTCATGCCACGCATGGATTTGCGGATGGAGCGGAGCGTACTGCTGGCATCGTCCGCGATCTCGTCCTCCGATAAAATGCAGCGGCGGATCTCATCGCATAACGGTGTGAGCGGCTCAATCTGATCGAAAAATCCGGTCAGTGAGTCGACCGGAAGTTCGTCTGTCCCGTCTGCTGCGGCAGGACGGTCCGGTCCGGTGTGTCCGATGCTGGTGCGGGAAAATGCTTTTGAACGTTTTGCTGCCTCTAAGAGAGAGCAGACGCGCAGCAGTTCCGTGATGCTTAAGGATGCACCGATCTCTAAACGTTTCAGGGAGTCTCGGATGTCGTGTACACCGGAAAAAGAGATGCGCCCGCCTTTAAAGAGACGGTTTAGGGCATCTTTGGTCTGTAACTGTAAAAGGTTGATTTCGTTTATGTCTGTGCCTGGTGTGAGGGTAAGACAGCGTTTTTTTGCGTCCTCGCTGGAAGCGTGCTCCGCGAGACGTGCGATGATTTTATTGTATTCTAATGTTTTTAAAACTTTTTCATTCATATGATTTGTAATTCCTTGTGGTTGAAAATTTAGTTTGCAGTGGCAGCATGCCGACGGATATGTGTGTTCGACTTTAGTCCGCAGTGCCAGCCCGAAAAATCAGAGGTTGCGTTGAGTTGACGGGGAGTTGTGTTCGACTTTAGTCCGCAGTGCCAGCCCGAAAAATCAGAGATTTTCCGGGCTGACGGGCATTCGCCCTATCAAATGAGAAAAAAACAAAAAAGAGCCTGCAAGCAGTCTTTTTTTATTTTTCCCTCATTTGGCACTGCTCATTGCTAATTCACATTATATCCCATTAATTAGGGGAATGAAAGCCGGAAATGCAAAAAATAGTGTTGCAAGCGTATGTGTTTCAAACTATAATAAACTAGGTGCGGTTTTCATTTTTGTTAAGGAAGGGAAAATCATGCAGGAGAAAGAGAAGGGTGGCTTTTCTTTTATTAATGAACAGATCAAGGAGAAGCCGTTGAATAAAAAACGTCTTGTAAAAAAAGCATTGTTTACGGTAGCGCTTGCCGTAATTTTTGGTGCGGTGGCTGCGCTGGTGTTTAGTTTACTGCAGCCTGAGTTTTCAAACTGGTTTTACCCAGAGGAGAAGCCGGTTGTTACGATTCCGCAAGATGATGTCACGGAAACGGAGGAGCCAAGTCAGGGCGATATACAGGAAGCGTCGGAACAGAAGGATACACAGGAGACAGAGAACGACGGGCAGCAGGGAGAAAACGGGGCAGCGGAGAACAACGGATCGCAGGAAAATGGAGAAGTGGGAAACTCACAGCAGGAACAGACGGGTGAAACGGAAACAGAGCAGACCGGAGAGAATGTTCCGGACAATGACCTGCGGGAACTTGAACTTGCTGATTTTCAGAAGCTGCAGAACAAGTTATATGCCGTTGGAAAAGAAGCCAATAAGTCTATTGTGACTGTAACCGGCGTAAAGAGTGACACCGACTGGTTTAATAATCCGTATGAGAGCAAAGGTCAGGCCTCCGGAATCATTGTAGCGGAGAACAGCAGAGAACTTCTGGTTTTGACGGAGCGCAAGGCGATTGCGGATGCCCAGGAGATCTACGTTACATTTATTAATGATGTTTCAGTGAAAGCTGAGATGAAAAAATACGATGGCAATACAGGGATTGCCGTGTTGAGCGTAAAGACTTCGGAGCTTACAGAAAGTACAAAGAATGCGATCACGGTTGCAGTTCTTGGCAATTCACTGACCGTTGCGCAGGGAACGATTGCGATTGCAATCGGAAGTCCGCTTGGAACAAATTATTCGATACTGACCGGAAATATCACATCTACGACAAATAGTATTTCCACGATAGATCATAATTACAGTGTATTTACGACAGATATTGTCGGAAGCAGCAATGGAAGCGGTGCGCTTGTCAATGTGGATGGTGAGATCATCGGGATCGTGATGCAGGGATACAGTAGTGCAGGCGATGAGAATACGCTGACAGCGATTTCTATTTCTGAATTAAAGGCATTGATTGAGATGTTGTCAAACGGACAGGATATTCCGTACATCGGGCTTGAAGTGACAACGGTTACTGCGGCGATCGAACGTGAATATGAAATACCAAAAGGCGCCTATATCAAAGATGTCTGCATGGATTCACCGGCAATGGCGGCGGGACTTCAGAATGGGGATGTCATTACGGAGATTGACGGGGATGAGATTCTTACGGCAGAAAATTATGAGAAAAAACTGCTTTCGTTAAAGCCGGAAGATACGGTGGAAGTGAAGATTGAGCGGCAGGGACCGGAAGGTTATACGGAAATCACCTGCACGGTAGAAGTCAGTGTACTGCCATAGAGATGTGAACCAGATACAGGCATGTATTTTAGAAGCAGAAATGCGGATACAGGCATAATAATTTTAGAAAATAAAAGAGGGAATAAGGAGTAGTATGAAGTATATTGAGAGCCTCAGAGAGGGCGAGCGAATTAATGAAATCTATCTATGTAAAGTAAAACAGTCTGCGCTGACAAAGGCAGGAAAACCTTATGATACATTGATCTTACAGGACAAAACGGGCACACTGGATGCGAAGATCTGGGAGCCTGGTTCTGTTGGAATCGACGAGTTCGATTCACTGGATTACATAGCCGTAATGGGTGATATCACCAGCTTTCAGGGCAATTTACAGCTGAATGTAAAGCGTGTCCGCAAGGTGCAGGAAGGGGAGTATGATCCAAAAGATTACCTTCCGGTCAGCGATAAGGATATCGACCAGATGTATGAGGAGTTAAAAGGCCTGATTGCGAGCATCAAAGAAGGGCATTTAAAGAAGCTGTTAGAGAGCTTTTTTGTGGAAGATGCAGATTTTGAAAAACGCTTTAAATTCCACTCTGCTGCAAAGACTGTGCACCACGGATTTGTCGGTGGTCTGCTTGAGCACAGCTTAAGTGTGGCAAAGCACTGTGATTATTTTGCAGGCTGTTATCCGATGTTAAACCGCGATCTTTTGGTCACGGCAGCTATTTTCCATGATATCGGAAAATTAGAGGAGCTTTCCACATTCCCGGAAAATGATTACACGGATGATGGTCAGCTCTTAGGACATATTATTATCGGAACCGAGATGGTCGGTGACAGGATCCGCACGATCCCGGATTTTCCAAAGGGACTGGCAAGCGAGTTAAAGCACTGTATTTTAGCACATCATGGCGAGTTAGAGTTTGGTTCACCGAAAAAACCGGCGCTGCCGGAGGCATTAGCACTCAGTTTTGCGGATAATATCGATGCAAAGATGGAGACGGTGCGCGAAATCTTTAACAACGTGCCGGAAAATAATCAGGAATGGCAGGGGTACAACCGTCTGCTTGAGAGCAATATCAGACGCTCCGGGAAATTATAATTATGCAGAAAAATGATATCATAGAACTGAAAATCGAAGATATGGGCGTGGACGGCGAAGGAATCGGAAAATACGATGGCATGACCTTTTTCGTTAAAGATGCGGTGCTTGGAGATGAGATCGAAGCCCGCATCACAAAGATGAAGAAAAATTATGGTTATGCGAGAGTGGAGCAGATTTTATCGCCGTCTAAATTTCGTGTGACACCACAGTGTGAACTTCACAGGAGATGCGGCGGATGTCAGATACAGGCGTTGAATTATGAAAAGCAGCTAGAATTTAAGCAGAACAAAGTGCGCGGAAATCTGATTCGTATTGGCGGTTTTGCGCCGGAATTGATCGACCGAATCATGCTTCCTGTCGTGGGGATGAAAGAACCATACCGCTACCGGAACAAGGCACAGTTTCCGATCGGTGCGGATAAAGATGGGAATCCGGTTGCCGGTTTTTATGCAGCGCGTACCCACAGTATTATCCCGGTCAATGACTGTAAACTGGGTGTGGAGGAAAATCAGATTATTTTAAATGAAGTCCTTTCTTATATGAAAGAATGTCATGTGGCATCTTACGATGAAAATACAGGTAAGGGGCTGGTTCGTCATGTCCTGATCCGCTATGGGTTTACCACAAAAGAGCTTATGGTCTGTGTGATTATCAACGGAAATAGTCTTCCTAAAGTGGAAAAACTGATCGTCAGATTGACAGCCATCGAGGGAATGAAGAGCATTTCCATCAATCAGAATACGAAGAAAACAAATGTGATCCTCGGGGATGTGACGAAATGTATCTGGGGCGATCCATACATTACCGATATGATCCATCTACGCGATACGAAGGATTTTTCACTGACTGATACAGCGGTCGCATACCATATTTCACCGCAGTCATTTTATCAGGTCAATCCTGTCCAGACGGAAAAACTCTACAGCCTTGCGCTCGACTATGCGGGACTGACCGGAAAAGAGACCGTGTGGGATCTATATTGCGGCATCGGCACGATTTCACTTTTTCTTGCACAGAAAGCGGGAAAAGTTTATGGGGTGGAGATCATCCCACAGGCAATCGAGGATGCGAAGAATAATGCGGCGCTCAACGGTATCAATAATGCTGAGTTTTTTGTAGGAAAAGCAGAGGAAGTGCTGCCGGCATTTTATGAAAAAAAGAAAGACACAGATGCAGATATGCTGCACCCGGATGTGATCGTGGTCGATCCGCCGCGAAAGGGGTGCGATGGTGTATGTCTTGAGACGATGCTTAAGATGCAGCCGGAGCGGATCGTGTATGTAAGCTGTGATTCGGCAACGTTAGCGAGGGATCTTAAGGTGCTTTGTGAGGGCGGATATGAGCTTTGCAAGGTGAGGGCGGTGGATCAGTTTGGGAACACGACACATGTGGAGACTGTTGTACTGCTTTCCCACAAAAAGCCAGACGGACATATCAACGTAAAAGTTGAGTTTGGCGAGGGTGAGGGAAAAGTTCCACTTGATAATATTGCTAAAAGAGCGGAAAGCTATAAGCCCAAAGAACGAGTGACCTACAAAATGATAAAGGAGTACATAGAAGCGAAATACGGCTTCAAAGTACATACTGCATATATCGCAGAGGTAAAGAGAGATTTAGGCTTGCCGATGTATGATGCTCCTAATGCGGTAGAAGAATTGAAACAGCCAAGGAAGCATCCGACAGCGGAGAAAGTGGAAGCCATAAAGGATGCGTTGAAGCATTTTAATATAGTAGAATGATAT
>SKES01001575.1_pt1 | contig 13068 bp, 10 predicted proteins | sample 4826851 | NCBI WGS metagenome assembly SKES01 (sample SAMN11008803, study PRJNA524170) | human gut metagenome | biome: Human fecal sample; material: Feces; isolation source: fecal sample from pouch patient p52 | host: Homo sapiens | place: Israel: Tel-Aviv | collected 2016-09-04 | reverse complement strand
ACAAACGTTAAAAGATGATGTGGTGATGAATTTATTGCCACGTGCATTCACTAAAAATCAGCAAACTTCTGTATGGATTGATACGGAGAACAACCTTGTGCATGTCGATGCGGCATCCAGTAAACGAGCAGAAGATGCCTTGGCGTTATTACGTAAATCACTTGGTTCGTTACCGGTTGTGCCGTTGGCATTTGCAAATGAACCTTCGACCATTTTAACGGATTGGATTGTGCAGGAAAAAATTCCGCATTGGTTGGTGGCGTTAGAGGAGGCTGAACTTCGTGGAAGCCAAGAAGACAGCATGATTCGTTGTAAGAAACAACCTTTAGAAAATGAAGAGATTCTCGCGCTTTTACAAGATGGTAAAAAAGTGGTGAGCAAGCTCGCATTGGAGTGGGAAGATACGCTGACGTTTGTATTTAATGAAGATTGTACGCTCAAACGTTTAAAATTTGCCGATGCAGTGCGTGAGAAAAATGCGGATATTTTAAAAGAAGATTATGCGCAACGCTTTGATGCTGATTTTGTATTAATGACAGGCATTTTATCCAAGTTAACCGAAAACTTGCTTGATGAATTCGGTGGCGAGAAAGTCAGATTAGGCTAGTTTTAATCATGAAATAAAAAGGCGAACATGATGTTCGCCTTTTGTTTGTTTAAAAGTGCGGTCAAATTTCCGCACGTTTTTAATTAGTGTGTGCTTGTACTGGTTGTGGTACGGTTTGCACGTTTACGATCGTTTTCCGTTAAGAGTTTTTTACGGATACGGATTGATTCTGGTGTTACTTCCACTAACTCGTCATCATCGATAAACTCGATAGCTTGTTCAAGTGTAAATTTCACCGGCGTAGTTAAGACGATGGCATCATCTTTACCTGATGCGCGCATATTGGTAAGTTTTTTACCTTGTAAACAGTTAACAGTTAAGTCATTTGTACGGCTGTGAATACCGATGATTTGACCTTCGTAAACTTCTACGTTGGCTTCGATCATTAATTTACCACGCTCTTGTAAACCAAATAGTGCATAAGCAAGTGCTTTACCGGTTGCGTTAGAAATTAATACACCGTTTTTACGTTGGCCGATTTCACCTGGTTTGATGTCATCGTAGTGATCGAAACTAGAGTAAAGTAAACCAGTACCAGATGTCATAGTCATGAATTCACCACGGAAACCGATCAAGCCACGGCTTGGGATGATGTATTCTAAACGTACACGACCTTTGCCATCCGGCATCATGTCGCGAACTTCACCTTTACGGATACCTAATGCTTCCATAACAGAACCTTGGTGTTGTTCTTCTACGTCGATAGTCACTTGTTCGTAAGGCTCTTGTTTTTTGCCGTTGATTTCACGGTAGATTACTTTAGGACGAGAAACCGCAAGCTCATAGCCTTCACGACGCATATTTTCAATTAATACAGAAAGGTGTAATTCACCACGGCCAGAAACACGGAATTCATCTGGGTTTGGCGTTTCTTCTACGCGTAATGCCACGTTGTGAACTAATTCTTTGTTTAAACGTTCAAGAATTTGACGAGAAGTCACATATTTACCTTCTTGACCCGCAAACGGTGAAGTATTTACACAGAAGAACATGGTGACAGTCGGTTCATCAACAGTTAATGACGGTAAGGCTTCAACGGCGTTGATATCACAAATAGTATCCGAGATATTTAATTCACCTAAACCGGTAATCGCGATGATATCGCCTGCGTAAGCAACATCTTCTTCATAACGTTGTAAACCAAGATGACCTAATACTTGACCCACACGACCTTGGCGAGTTTTACCTTCACCATCAATGATCGTTACAGGTTGATTTGGTTTGATTGAGCCACGTTTGATACGACCGATACCAATAACCCCCACATAGCTGTTATAGTCTAATTGTGAGATTTGCATTTGGAATGGGGCATCAAGTTCCACTTTTGGCGGTTCAACGTGTTGAACGATCGCTTCAAATAATGGGGTCATATCTTCCGCTAATTCTTCGTGTTCAAGACCTGCAACACCATTTAATGCTGAAGCATAGATAATAGGGAAGTCTAATTGCTCATCGGTTGCGCCAAGGTTAACGAATAAATCGAATACTTGATCCACCACCCAATCAGGACGTGCGCCTGGGCGGTCAACTTTGTTGATAACTACGATTGGTTTTAAACCGTGAGCAAAGGCTTTTTGGGTTACGAAACGCGTTTGTGGCATCGGACCGTCAAAGGCATCTACCACTAAAAGTACAGAATCCACCATAGAAAGCACACGTTCTACTTCGCCACCGAAGTCGGCGTGTCCTGGGGTATCTACGATGTTAATGCGATAACCATTCCAGTTAATTGCGGTATTTTTTGCAAGAATGGTAATACCACGTTCTTTTTCAAGATCGTTTGAGTCCATTACGCGTTCATCAACATCACCACGAGTTGATTCAAATGTACCGGATTGTTGAAGGAGTTTGTCAACGAGGGTGGTTTTACCATGGTCAACGTGAGCGATAATTGCGATATTGCGCAATTTATTAATATCAATGTCGTTTTTCATTTATTACGTTCTTAAAGTTTAAGTTTTGTAGGGTGGAATTTTAATGCCACCGAATAGTCCAAGTAGTTTGAATTAGTGAGTAAACTCACTCTACGAGAATCTCGAAAGGGCAAAAATTATACACGATATTTCGCTGCTCTGCTATGCCAGGACATAAAATAAATCTTATGAAAAAAGCAAGCGATTGCGTTATAATGCTCTTTTAATTTTATTAAAGATTATACACATAGCAAAATAGAGGACTCCTTATGCCAAATGCAAATGCAATTGCCAACGTATTCAAACTGATCGAAGAGAACGATATTAAGTTCGTGCTACTTCGTTTCACCGACATTAAAGGTAAAGAACATGGTGTTTCTATCCCGGTTAGCCTTGTCGATGAAGATATGTTTGAAGATGGCAAAATGTTCGATGGCTCTTCTGTTGAAGGTTGGAAAACCATTAACAAAGCCGATATGCTTTTAATGCCAATTGCTGAAACTGCAGTAGTCGATCCATTTGCGCAGATCCCAACACTTTCAATTCGTTGTAGCGTTTATGAGCCAACAACCATGCAAAGCTATGATCGTGATCCGCGTTCAATCGCTATTCGAGCAGAAAACTATATGCGTTCAACAGGCGTTGCAGATCAGGCATTCTTTGGTCCAGAACCTGAGTTCTTCTTATTTGATGATGTGCGTTTTGATGTATCAATGAACCGTGCTTCTTTCGCCATTGATGACATTGAAGCTGCTTGGAACACCAATAAAAAATATGAAGGCGGTAACAATGCTTACCGTCCATTGAAGAAAGGGGGTTATTGTGCGGTGGCACCAATTGATACAGCTCATGATATTCGTTCTGAAATGTGTTTAATTTTAGAAGAAATGGGCTTAGTCATCGAAGCTCATCACCATGAAGTGGCAACAGCAGGTCAAAACGAAATTGCAACGAAATTCAACAGCTTAACCTTAAAAGCGGATGAAACACAAATCTATAAATATGTGGTGCAAAATGTTGCATTAGAACACGGCAAAACAGCTTGCTTTATGCCAAAACCAATCACAGGTGATAATGGTTCAGGCATGCACTGTAATATGTCATTAAGCAAAGACGGTAAAAACATTTTCCAAGGTGATAAATATGCTGGCCTTTCTGAAACCGCACTTTATTATATCGGCGGTATCATTAAGCATGCAAAAGCATTAAATGCGTTTACTAACCCAAGTACTAACTCATACAAACGTTTAGTGCCTGGTTTTGAAGCACCTGTATTGTTGGCTTACTCTGCAAGTAACCGTTCTGCGTCAATTCGTATTCCGGCAGTAACTAGCCCGAAAGCAATCCGTATTGAAGCGCGTTTCCCAGATCCAATGGCAAACCCATATCTTGCATTTGCTGCATTATTAATGGCGGGCCTTGATGGCGTAGTGAACAAAATTCACCCAGGTGATGCAATGGATAAAAATCTTTACGATCTTCCACCAGAAGAATTAAAAGATATTCCAGCAGTCGCGAGCTCATTAGAAGAAGCGTTGAATTCATTAGAAAAAGATTATGAATTCTTAACACAAGGTGGTGTGTTTGCTAAAGACTTTATCGAAGCATTTATTAACATTAAACGTAAAGATGTGGAGCGTTTAAATATGACACCACATCCGGTTGAGTTTGAGATGTATTATGCTTAATTGATATATAATTAATTGATTTTAATGTATAAAAGGTATCACTTGCCAAGTGATGCCTTTTTTTATTTATATCAATAACTTATTTTGTTATTACGATTAGTTATTTTTCATTAAGATTATTTTAATTCCCTTGTTAGAGCAGGGGAAGTCAGGTAGAATGTGATAAACTTATAGTATGTTCAATTGACTTGAAAGGATTAATAATGAGTGATAGTCGTTATCAAAAACTAAATGAGTCGGATGAGATTGATTTGGTTGAATTAGTTAAAAATCTGTGGAAGAAAAAACTATGGATTATTTTATCTGCCTTCGTTTGTACCGCCATTGCGGCAGGCTATGCTTTTACAGCCAAAGAGCAATGGACATCTAAATCAGTAGTAATTGCGCCCAAGGTGGCCAATTTAGGCGATTATTTATCATTTCGTAGTGAATACGCATCTATTCTAGATATCAAAGATTTTTCTCAAGATAAAGTTTCAGAAAAGGTATTTAATGACTTTAAAACGGCTTTATTTTCACGTAGTTTGAAAGAGGCATTCTTTTCTCAATCAAAATGGTTTGACACTTATGCCACTAAAAATGTCAATTCCGAAGAAGCTAAACTAAAACTGTTATCTAATTTGGTCGATAAAAATTTGATTGTTACCGTACCAGATCCTAAAAAAGATCCAAATTCAATTGGTGTGAATGTTAGTTTTGCTGCTGAGACACCAAAAGAAGCGCAGGATGTATTATTAGACTATATCCAATTTGTAAACCAATGGGTGCTTGCTGAAAATAAAAAAGACTTTCTCGCGAATATTAATTTGGTGCTTAGTGGATTAGATGTTCAGAAAAACAAGATTGAACGAGATACAGAAACTGTGCGTCAAATTCAGTTAGAAAACCTTACAACGGCATTAGATATCGCAAAATCAGCTGGGATTAAAGATTATTCCAAATCTTTAAGTGGTAATGTAAGCGTACCAGAAGTATTGTTAGGCGATGCAAAGGTACCGTTTAGTGATTCAAAACTCAGTGATGGCACATATTTATTTATGTTGGGAGAAAAGTACTTGCAAGCTCAGGTTGATACCTTGAAAAATGCACCTTTAGTTTATCCATTGAATTATTACAATATGGAAAAACAGTCTAATTTATTAAATATATTAGAGAAAAAAGTAGAGAAAGAAGGTGCTGTCAGAGGATATTATTATTTAAGTGAGCCAGACTATCCGGTGATTAAAGATAAGCCAAAAAAAGGATTAATTATTGTAATTGGGTTTATTATTGGTTTGATAATTTCTAGTTTTATTATTTTGTTGAGTTCATTGATTCAAAGTACTAAAAAACGTTAATCATGAAAAAGAAGGTCATTTTTATCGGTGCAGGTGGCTATGCAAAATCGGTACTGGATTCTTTAGATTTATCAAGATATGAATTTTGTGGGTTCATTGATAATTTTAAACCAGAAGGAACGAGTCATTTAGGTTATCCAATTCTTGCTAAAACGATTGATGATTTCCAAGAAAGGGAACATTACAGTTTTTTTATAAGTATCGGAAATAACACTTATCGCCTAGATAAATATTTAAAGCTTATGAAATATCAATGTGACGTTATTAACATCATTGATAAAACAGCGGTCGTATCTAACAACTCTTCTCTAGGTAGAGGGGTTTTTGTAGGGAAAATGGCCATAGTGAATAGCGGTGTTACTATTGGAGATAATGTTATTATCAATACTAAGTCATTAATTGAGCATGGTTGTTGTATTGGTGATCACAGTAATATTTCTACAAATAGTACATTAAATGGTGATGTTATAATTGAAGATTATTGTTTTATTGGAAGCTCATCGGTGATCGCTGGTCAATTGAGAATTGGGGAAAGTGCTGTAGTTGGTGCAGGTGCAGTTGTAATTCGTAACGTAAAACCTCGTACTATTGTTGCTGGTGTTCCAGCAAAATTTATTAAGGAAGTAGAATAAAAATGAGTCAAGTATTTATTGTTGCAGAAATTGGTTGTAATCATAATGGAAATCCTGAGTTAGCAAAGAAAATGATAGATGTTGCAAAGGAATGTGGTGTTGATGCAGTTAAATTTCAAACATTTAAAGCAGATAAACTGATTTCAAAATATGCTCCGAAAGCGGAATACCAAAAAGTAACTACAGGTACTACAGATAGTCAGCTTGAAATGACTCGTAAACTAGAGCTTTCTTATAATGAGTTTCGTAAATTAGAAGCTTATGCGCGTTCTTTAGAATTAGAAGTGTTTTCTACGCCATTTGATATGGAGTCCATTGATTTTCTTGCTAGTGAAAAGCAAAAAGTATGGAAGATTCCATCTGGCGAACTAACTAACTTACCTTACTTAGAGAAAATTGCTAGTTTGCCGATTGAAGGAAAAAGCGTGGTAATTTCAACAGGAATGGCGACTATTGAAGAGATCAAAGATGCCTTATCTGTATTAGAAAAAAATGGTATGAAGAAAGAAGAGATTACTATTCTTCACTGCAATACCGAATACCCAACCCCTTATGAAGATGTAAATTTAAATGCGTTTTATCAGTTAAAAACATTATTCTCTGATTATAATTTGGGTTTTTCAGATCATTCTGTAGGTTATTTTGCAGGGCTTGCAGCTGTGCCGTATGGTATTACTTTCATTGAAAAACATTTTACTTTAGACAAAAATTTTGAAGGTCCAGATCATAAAGCATCTGTGACACCAGAGGAATTGAAATTGCTTTGTGAAGGAATTCGAGCTGTCGAAAAATCATTAGGTTCTTCTGAGAAAATTGTTACTGTTTCTGAAGCTAAAAACAAAATTGTGGCTCGTAAATCCATTATTGCAGCTCGCCCAATTAAAAAAGGTGAAACCTATACGACTGAGAATTTGACCACTAAACGTCCAGGAAATGGTATTAGTCCGATGCGTTGGTATGATATTTTAGGTAAAGATGCGGAAATGGATTTTGAAGAAGATCAATTAATTCAAGATAGTCGTTTCTCAAATCAAGAATAAGAGCGGTTAAAATTATGAAGAAAATTGCAATTATTACAGCGAGATCAGGCTCAAAGGGGTTACCTAATAAAAATGTTTTATTTGCAAATGGTAAACCTCTAATGGCTTATAGTATTGAGGCTGCATTAGAAAGTGGAGAGTTTGAAAAGATTATCGTAAGTACAGATTCTCAAGAATATATTGATTTGCTTTCTCATTATCCGATTGAATTTATCAAACGTTCTGCCGAGTTATCCTCAGATAAAGCAAGTTCTTTTGTCGTAATTGAAGATGTATTGAATCGATATAGTCATGTTGATTATGATTATTTTGTATTGCTGCAACCGACTTCACCATTAAGAACTGCTCAACATATTCAAGAAGCGAATAAAAAATTTGAAGCACATTTTGATAAATTTGATTTTTTAGTTTCGGTATCTGATGCGCATAAGCCAACCACATTAACGCGGCAAATTGACGAAGATGAGAGTTTAAAAAACTTTAAACTGGATTACTCTAATTATGCTCGTCAGCAATATCATCCAGAGTATTCGCCAAATGGGGCAATTTTTTCTGCAAAACCTCAGGCTTATTTAGAGCAAAAACACTTCTATGGTGAGAAGTGTATTGCGTATTTTATGGCTAAAGAGGTTTCAGTTGATATTGATGATCGTCTTGATTTTGAGTATTTCTATTTTATTCTTCAACAACGTAATAAAGATAAAATCCTATTAGAAACCATCAAAAAAACAATATCTGCTAAGAAAGATAATTTTAATCAAACAAAAGAAATCAGCTTAATTGGTCACTCAATTTTAGATTATTGGAATATTGAAGAAGTTAACAACCAAGCTGTTAATAATTTAGCTATTGCGGGGATTACTACTAAACAATATATTGATTTGATTCTAACTCAAGGATTGATTAAATCTTTAGGTAATAAAGCTATTTTAATGTTTGGTACTAATGATATCGTGTATGCTGGTTGGACAAAAGAGCAAATTTTGTCAGACATTCAGCAAGTTATTGAAAAACTAAAAGCAATCAATAATAACATTCAGCTTTATTTCTTAGAAATTCCCCCCGTGGCCTTACGGATTGATCGTAATAATGCAGTGATTAGAGAGCTTAACGCATTTCTAAAAGAAAATCTTAAATCTGCAATATGGGTTGCTCTAGATAGCAGATTTAGTGATCGCTATGGCAAATTAAACTTAGATTACACAAATGATGGCTTACACTTGAATGAACAAGGCTATCAGTTATTGGAAGAGATCATCAAATCAGAGCTATGACTAAAAAAAGAATTTCCTATGTAACAGGCTCACGTGCTGAATACGGTATTGTTAAGCGCTTACTAAGACGATTACAAGAAGACAATGAGTTGGATTTTTCATTGATTGTAACCGCTATGCATCTTGCTCCTCAATATGGAAATACCGTAGATGTGATTGAGCAAGATGGGTTTAATATTGCTGAGAGAATAGCAGTAAAACTTGATAGCCAAAATAACCAAACGATTTTAACTTCAATGGCTGAAACCCTTGATCTCTTTGGTAAACATTTCCAGAAAAATCATTATGATGCAGTAATGGTATTAGGTGATCGTTATGAGATACTTTCTGTAGCAACGGCTGCTGCAATGCATAACATTCCATTAATTCATTTGCATGGTGGTGAGCAAACATTAGGCAATTATGATGAGTTTATTCGTCACTGTATTACAAAAATGGCAAAACTGCATCTCACAGCGACAGAAGTATATCGTAAACGCGTGATTCAGCTTGGTGAACTTCCTGAAAGTGTGCATAACATTGGCTCTCTTGGCGCTGAAAATGGACTAAGTTTAGAATTACCATCAAAAGAGCGGTTACTTTCTGAGTTAAATTTACAAAACAAACCGTATTTTATGGTGGCATTTCACCCTGAAACGATTACAGGGCAATCTGTAGAAGAGCAAGTAGAACAACTACTTTTAGCGTTAGATACTTTCAAGAAAGATTATCAATTTGTATTTATTGGTTCAAATTCTGACACACATTCTGATGTAATTTTTGAAAAAATTAAATGCTATACTGAAGAAAATCAATTTTCATTTTTTACATCGGTAAAACCAGAGGAATATTTAGCTTTAATTAAATACTCAAAAGGGTTAATAGGTAATAGTTCATCAGGTTTATTAGAAGCACCTTCTTTACAAGTTGGGACAGTAAATATTGGAAAACGACAAGAAGGACGCGTTCGTGGCGAATCAGTTATTGATGTAGAAAGTAACCGACAATCTATTGAACAAGGGATTCAGCATTTATTATCTGATGATTTCCAAAAGCGCTTACCTACAATGATAAATCCGTATTATCAAGAGAATTCAGCGAAAAAGGCTTATGAACTGATTAAAGCATTTTTAGCTGGTGATTATAAAAATAAACCGAAGCGGTTTTATGATTTAGAGAATCAATAATGAAATTACATAAATTTTTCTTAAAATCATTAAATGAGGAACTTGTTTCTTTGATTACGTTAATGCATCGCTTTAATAAAAATGTAGAAAAATATAGAAGTAATAAAGTTCTTTGTAATATTAATAAGTTTTTTGTTTTTTTATTGCATAAAAAAATATTTCGTAAATTTGCTTGTGATATTACGCCTGGTTGTAAATTAGGTAATGTTGTTTTTCGACATCCAACAGGAATTGTCATTGGTGGTGGAGCAGTCTTAGCTGATGGAGTTATTATCCATCAGAATGTTACTTTCGGTGCATTAAGATTTGACGAAAAAGAAAAAAGAGGCATCCCATGTCAGCAAATTGTTGGTCAAGATACTATTATAGGATGTGGGGCAAAGGTTCTAGGTGATGTTACTATTGGTAAAAATTGCATAATAGGGGCTAATGCTGTAGTTACAAAAGATGTTCCTGATGACACAACAGTTGTTGGTTTTAATACATTCATTTATAAATGATAATTTATGATCTTAAAAGATAGTGTTATTTACTTAATAGGTGAGATAGTTGCTAAAATTTTCCCATTTTTACTGTTACCTTATTTGTCTAGAAAATTAGGTGTAAACGGCTTTGGGGAATTATCCTATTATCAAACAATATTATCTTTACTTATTATTATTATTAGTTTCAGTCAAGAAGGTGCTGTTACAAGGTACTTTTATTTCTATGGAAAGCGCTCGATAAATTTGATCTTATTTTCAGGATATGCTTATGCCTTACTGATAGGTTCGGTAGGGTTGTTATTTTGCTATTTTTTTCATTCTGAAATTTTAGCATACTTAATTCTGATCTCAATTTTCCAAACTTTCTTAACAGTTCAATTATGTATAAAACAGTGTCAGAGAAAGGCAATCTCGTATACTTTAATTCAAATTGGAAGTGCATTGTTGACAACATTATTAACAGTATTATTTTTGGAGTTCTCTCACAGTGATCTTGTTGGCAAGCGATTTCTTGCACTATTCTTAGGTAACTTAATAATATTTATATTGGTTTATTTTTCCTATTTTAGGGAGCATAGAAGAAAGTCTTTTAATATAGCAGAGTATCAAAAAGGTTTTCTATATTTTCTAGGGTTTGGTATTCCCTTAGCTTTTCATCAGATCAGCATGTTTATAAAAGGTCAATTAGATCGAGTATTTATTTATAATAAATTTACTGAATCTGAATTAGGTCTTTATGCTATGGGAGCTCAAATTGCGTTGGTGCTTGCAGTCATTATTCAAGCAATAAATAAGGCTGCAATACCTTATTTTTATGAAGCATTAAAACAAAAGAAGATTACTTTACAGAAAGTACACCAACTAACATTGCTTTCATTACTTTTAATTCCTATTCCTTCTATTATTATGTGGGTAATTCCAGAGGAATTTGTGATTTTTGTTTTAGGGGAACAGTTTTGGGGAACAAAGTACTATATTATTATGTTCCTTATTGCCACAATGTTCTCGGTACCTTATCTAATTTTAGTAAATTACCTTTTCTTTTATGGAAAGAATAAATGGATATCATTATGCTCAATCCTTTCTACAATACTCTATTTAGGAGGGTTGTCGATCTTTATGCAATTGGGGGTTGAATATGTTCCCTTTGCTAGCATATTAGGAGCAGGTGTTATACTTCCTTTTTTATATGTCATGACATCGAGAGTTAAATAAAAATATGAATTTAATTATATGTTGCACACCATTACAAGTATTGATTGCTAAGGAAATAATTTTATCTAATGGTGGGAAAGAGAAATTTTATGGCGTCATGTTATCTCCAGTTAAAAATGAAAAATATGAATATTATTATTCTTTGCTTAAAGAAGTAACGAGTGATGCCTTTTTTATATATCGTAAGCAAACAGTTTTATCTTGGGGAATTTCCTTCTTAAAACTTAAGATTTTTTTATTTTTTAAACAAAGGATTAATTCAATATATTTATCAAATATTAATGATGAATTGATTCACTTGTTAATCGATTCTATGGCACATATAGATTTGTATACTTTTGATGATGGTACGGCAAACATTATAAAGACTAGTGCATTTTATAGTAGAAGTGTTAGAAATAGAACTAAAATTCTTAGGGCTGCATTAAGGATAAAAACGACAATGAATACAGTTAAGGAAAAAAGTTTGTTGCATTATACTATTTATCCTAATATTAGTAATATTATCAATAAAACAAAAGTTGTATCAATATTTAATACGGAAAATTATGATAATGTAAGATCTGATGAGAAGATAATAAAAGTTTTTTTAGGGCAACCATTTTATAATTCCTCTATTAGAAATAAGGATTTAGTCGAAAAAATAGTTAAGAAGTTAGATATTGATTTTTATATCCCTCATCCTAGAGAAGATTACAGAGTTGAGAATGTTGCATATGTTGAGTCAAAATTAGTTTTTGAGGAATTGTTTGCCAAAGAGTTTAATAATAAGAAATGTATAATTTATACTTTTTATAGTGGGGCAATATTAAATTTGTTAAATGTATCTAGTGTGAAGTTAATATCGATATTACCAAAAGAATTGGATGATTTGATAATCCCTATGAAAGTTGTTAATGAAAGTTATGATTTATTCAAACGGTTAGGTGTAGAGGTGCTTGAGATATAATGGAAGGATATATTTCTACATATATAATTTATAATTTAATATTTTTGCCTTTTTTGTTTTATTTTATGGCCTAAATCAAGAGTTTACATAAGTTACTTTAATCTGAAAAATGCGTGTGGCTTATTAGTATCATCGTGTTTTTCAGTATCGACTGGGATCATATACATCTCACGATAGTGGGCGATTTGCTCACTTATTTTTCGTCCGCTAAGCTGTTCAGCGAGTGTTTCGACCGCTTGCCAGCTAAAAATTGGCGGCAGTAGATTGAGCCATTTAGGTTTGGATTCAAAACTTTCCTGAATGACTTGACTAGCCTTTGTGAGAATATCAGCATGATCAAAGGCGAGCAACTGATCCGATACACCAGTAATGTGCAGCTGATGAGTCTCAGGATCTATTGTGAAATCAAACCACTGTGCACGTGCAGCATCATCACCTGCTTGAGTTTGTGGGAAGTTAGGTAGATATACTAAATGTGCAACAGTGACCACCCAGCCTCTGGGGTCACGTCCAGGCGTTGCAATTGTTTTGAGTTGGTCCACAAATTTTGGGGCAATCTGGAGATGGGTTTCCTCATAGACTTCACGAATCGCAGCCTGCGTTGTATCTTCAGTTTTATCTAGAAAACCACCAGGTAACGCCCAATGATGTAAATCAGGATGTGCCTTACGTTGGATTAACAAGAGGTTGACCCGATTAGTTACTGGATTATAAGCAAAGATGACGTTATCAACTGTCACGCTAGGTGTTTCATAGGTTTGT
>SKES01001565.1_pt1 | contig 13128 bp, 10 predicted proteins | sample 4826851 | NCBI WGS metagenome assembly SKES01 (sample SAMN11008803, study PRJNA524170) | human gut metagenome | biome: Human fecal sample; material: Feces; isolation source: fecal sample from pouch patient p52 | host: Homo sapiens | place: Israel: Tel-Aviv | collected 2016-09-04 | reverse complement strand
AACATGCGCCAGCTTCGGTCTAAACTCCAGGCTTTCTTTTGGAATAAAAGCAGGTATAATATTTTCTTTTTTCGCTTCCAATATCTGGATATTTTTTGTAAACTGTATTTCGTCTTTTGCCTCATGAAGTGTCCCTGCATAGCTTTCTATAATGGAGGGAAAGTTTATTCCCTCTTTGTACATACGGTAGAAATCTTCTGCATAAGTGGTAATTCCTACATTGCTTCCTTCTGGGCGAAATACAATGCCATGATTCTGTTGTCCATTTTTATATACCATACGAAAATCTATGGTTCCCTTTACTTCCTCTGTGACAAATTCCAAAATCTGCTTTTTCAACTCTTCATAAAACATATCAAAATCCATATTTTCCACCCTTCCTAACACCTCTTTTTCTGATATTTGCCAGCACTCTGGACACATACACCTGCTTGGGTATCCCCATGCGGTATCCCTGCCGCTCATAGCTCTCTTCGATAAACGCAACCCGTACACGTCCATGCAGTTTTCTCTTTCCTATCCACTGCACTACTTTTTCCATCTCCGCTTCGCATTCGTCGATCTCCCATTTTTTGAAACATTCCTCATCATAGCTATTTTCCAAAAGAATACCCTCCTATCTTGCCTGTGCTATCTGGCATGGTACTATGTTCCTGCGTCCTACCGTTTTTTCTATCTTTTGTATGTTTGTCCCTTTTGTTTCGGTAAGAAGCGGCCTATCCTTTTCTACCAGGCTGGAAAGCTCCTGGTTCTCCTTTTTATACTGCAAAAAAGCATTATAATCTTTTCCCATAGGTGGAAGACGTACAAAAACCTCATACTCCATAAGGGTATATTTTCTTGCCAATTTTTTTGCCGCTTGTCTTCCCCGCAGGTCATTATCCAAACAGAACTGTATCTTCCTGATATGAGGATAATCTTTTAAGAACTTTTCCAAAGGACCATCGGAAAGCATTCCAAGTACCAGGATATTGTTCTGATAATCCCCACGCAGTTCCATATCGGACATGGCATCAATGGCCGCCTCATATACATAGAGCGTATCACTGTTTTGGTCTACCAGATTAGCCCCATAAGTTTTGTCATTCCCTGTAACATCTCCTTTAAAGGGCTTTCCATATTTATCCAGGGTTCCCCTCTGGCTGGCAAAACGCGGGATACCTTCCGGGTCTTTTCCCACAAAAACCAGGTTATGATACGTTCCGCTCTCATACAAAATCCCCTTTTTTACCCAAAAATCAATCATCTGCTTTGACAGCTTCCGCTGTTTTATCAGATAACCATATAACCGGCGGCTGGTTTCTGATTTTGAGGGAAGTACAAAAGGTTCTTTCGGTATGTCTTTTTTCTGTTTTGTTTCTTCTATCTTTCCAATCTGTCTTTCTGGTTGAAATTTTTGCATGGTTTCAGTACGGATATATCCGGCAAACTCCAGCAGATATTTGACTGCCTCCACAAAATCCATGTTTCTGAAATATTCCAGAAAATCAATAGTGCTGCCACCTACCCCCTGGCTAAACCGGCACCAGGAAGACCGGTTGAAGATCATCACAGAGTCCATACCCACTGCCTGATAGAACCTGCCTTTCCTTTTCAATGGAATCCCTATCTGCTCCGCCAAATCCACTAAATCCACTGCCTTTGCAATCTGAATTTCTTCAGCCGTAAATTTTCCCATACTGCACCTCTTCATATTTCATATCCAGATAATGTGCCATTTCCGGGTGCAGAGCTTCAAAAGCAGTCAGGTAACGAAAGGAGGAACTATGCTCCCCCTGTCCGGTACAAAATTCCCGCAGGCTCTTTTTTGAATACTGGGCGGGCTGGTTACACCAACGACTTAGGTTAATATACATTCCCTTATAAATCTCCGGTGCCCGTTCCCATGCGGCATAGCGCATCAAATAAGCCAGACACTTATACCGCATCAAAATCTCAATCCGTATGAAAACGTCCCGAATATCCTTTGCCCAAAAATCTGCTTTCCAGGTTCCTTCCCAGTCATAGCCGCACAGTACATACAGCTTAACTTTCTGGTAAGAAACTGGGATCACTTCCCGCAAAAGTTCCAATTTTCTTACAATAAGTTCCTGATCTTTGATATGGTCAAAGGCAAAAATCATACCGTTATCCAATTTTCCAGATGCCAGAAGTTCCATCTGCCTTTTCTGCATAATCCTCAGATCCAGCCCCTGCCGGAATTGAAACCGCCTGCCTGTTTCCAGGACACTGGAAAAAATTTTTTCCCACTCTGCACAGGCAAAAAAGTTATCGTCCAAAAAGCATAACTTCTTTCTGGACGGATCATAAAATTCTTCCAATGGGCTTGCAGCTACTGCACCGGTGCTGTTTTTGTTTACACAGAAACTGCACTTCCGAAAACACCCCCTGGTGAGAAAACCAATGGAATAATCCGTATAAAATTGGAACTCTTTCTTCTTTTTCTCTCCTTCGCTATGTTCTTTTACCATCTGATCATACAAATGATAGTCCGGTGTATGGTGTTCAATCGCTTCTGGAAGTACCGGTGCTTTATCGTAAAAAAATCCAGTCCCTCCATAAACGGTTGTTTCCCTCGTCAAAATATGTTCCGGCACAAAGGTATCCGTAAACACTTTTGATACATAGAGCCGGTCATATTCCCCAGCCTGGCTGTAATCCAAAAGAAGCTCTGTTTCAAATCCCTGCTCCTTCCAATAAGCGGAAAGTTTCATACATGCCAAGTTAGGAAACCGGTGTCTTTTCCGGTACAAAAGATCTGCATCTATAATCCCTATCCTCAACGCCTGCTCCTTTCCATACGGGTAGTTCCGGTTTTCTGCCTCTGCTTACTTACTTCTTTTCTTTTTTTCTCTTCCATGCTTCTCACCTCATATTGCCAAAGAAAGGACAGCCGCAGCCGCCCTTTCCCAAGTTTAAAAACTGATTTTTATTTCCTATGCCTTTTTCTGTTTTTTTCTGTAATAAAGTAAGCCTGCTACCATACCTGCACTTACACCAAGAGCCAGCAAAGGCAGGAACCAGTTGGTATCATCACCGGTTTTTGGTCCCGGTTTGACGGTACCTGGTGTTTCCGGTATTTTTTTATTCTGGATTTCTTTTACCACTTCAATGACTGGTGTTTTATCATTCTGATAGGTAAATACGATTTCCCACTCTTCTTCCGTCTTCTCATATCCCTTTAAGGTGGCAGTTTCTTTCAGCACATAGGTGATCGGTTCTTTGAAAACACCATTTTCATAAGTTCCAATCGGAAGCAGGCTGGAAACTGCTTTTCCATCTTTCCCGGTCTTCAGGCGTTCCACTTCTTTACCGGTTTCCTTTTCCATGAGGACAAATTCTACTCCTTCCAGAGCCGCTTTACTGTCTGTATCTGTTTTTACAATAACCAGTTGTCCCATAGCACGTTCATCTTCCATCTTCACTTTCTGAATTTCTCCCGTTTCTTCTACTGTAAACTCCACGTCATTTGCCACAATATATCCATCAACTGCCGCTTCTTCATGCAGAGTATAAGTACCTACCGGAAGGTACTCAATCAGGTGTTCCTCTCCTGTGATCCAGGACTCTACCACTTCCCTGTCCTGATCCAGAATCTGCAGCTTCGCTCCCTCAATTTCTTTTCCATCTGTAATATCTGTTTTGGAAATCGAAACTTTGGTATGGTCGTCCTCCATTTTCACTTTTTGTACGTCCCCTGTTTCTTCCACAACAAATTTCACATCTTCTGCCCGGACATATCCCTGTTCCGTAGGCGCCTGCTCTTCATGCAGTACATATTCTCCTGGTTCCAGTGCATAGACTACATGGGGTTCTTTCTTAGATACCCACTCTTCTACCACCTTTCCGTCCTGATCTAAAATCTGCATTTTTGCACCTTCAATTTCCTGTCCGCCGGTCAAATCTACTTTTGTAAATTCTGTAATGGTAGGCTGATTAGAAATTTCTTCTGAAAAAGCGAGAAGTTCAAGTGTCTGGTCTGTATAAGACGCATCAAAGGAATACACCTCATCATTCGGCAGGTATCCCGGCTTATGCTCTACTTCCTGAATATAATATTTTCCATGAGGAAGATCTGCCTGAAATACCAGCTTGCCCTCTTCATCTGTTGTTCCCAGTTCAATCAGGGCATCTTTTTCTACAACTACTTCCCCGGCAGCATTTTTGATGTTCTCCTGCGCATACAGCCCGAATACCACTCCTTCCAGCGGTTTTCCGGTTTCTGCGTCTTTCTTCAGAATACTCAGGGAAACTTTCTGTCGCTGATTGGTAAGTTCCATTGTTACATAATCCACTGCTACTTCCTGTCCCTTATATGCAATTTCAAATTCTTTTGCTTCCGGGTCAAGCACGCAGTTCTGACCTGCCTTTTCTTCCACTACATAGTATTTTCCGATAGGAAGATTATTCAGGACTGCCTTTCCTTCTTTATCTGTTACCATACGGGCTACCAGGGCATCTTTTTCATATTTTACAATGCGGTTTCCTGCTTCGTCTTTCTGTCCGTCCGGGGTATAAATGGTTTCCTTTGCATGAATGGCAAATTCTGCACCTTCCATATTCCCTTCTTCATAGTCAAATTTATAACCTTTCTCTTTTTCCATGACTTCTTCCCCGGTGAAGAAACTGCTTACCTGATTTACGAAACCTGCTACACCGTTTTTCATCTTTGTCAGGAACTTTTCTTCTACTTTAGAAGCACCAGAAAGTTTTTCTCCCTTTTTATGGATTGTAAGGCTTCCTACTGCTTCATCATTATACTGTTCAATGACAACAATAAATTTACCGGTTTCCTCTTCTACCTGGTGTACGGTATCAGAATCTACGGTAATGGTGATCGGCGCTTTCTTTGCCTCCTGGTATGTTCCTCCGTCTGCAACTTCATTCAGCGGAACTTCCTTGCCGTCTTTTAAGAGGACATTTTCAAATCCTACCTGTACATAATTTTCCGGTGCTTCCACTTCTTCAATCCGGTAAGTGCCACATTTTAACTGCTCCGGTGTAATCAGGTATCCCTCTTCGTTGGTCCTGAACACAGATACCACTTCTTTTTTCGGGTATCTTACGATCATTTCCACATATTTTTCTGCTTCCACATCATAAATCTTATAAGCTGCACTGTTATCCAGCACCGGCTTCTGCGTCTGGGCATCTTTTTTCACAATCTTGAAGTAATACTGCAAAGGACGGTCATCAAACACACGCCATACCTGGGGTTCCCGGCTGTCTTCTGAAATCTGTACGATAAATGGACGAATCCCTTTTAAATTTTCCGGAACTGTAGACTCAAACACCACATAGGTTCCATAAGGAAGTTCTGGACTCTTTAAATATCCTTTCTTATCTGTAAACAGCTCTGGTACCGTAATTTTTTTACCATTCTCCCAATAAGAAGCGGTTTCATCTTTGCTGTAATCATAGGTGATAAAATCTTCCGGGGTATAATAAGAACCATTTCCCGGCTTCAAACTTCCGTCTTTTACACCAGACAGCTCACTGATGAGGAATACCTTAAATCCAGCTCCTTCTACCAGTTCTGTTTCTGTCTGCTCCCCGTCTTCTGAGATCTTGATAAGCTGAAAGGCCTGTTTCTTTACAGTTTCCTTTACAGTTACTTCCCGGTGTACAATCTGTACCTCCTGTCCCTCATACGAAACCTCTACGGGATACTCTGTTTCATCTAACAGATACCCTTCTGCCGGCTCTATTTCTTTCACGAAATAATTTCCAAGATACAGGTTTTTGAAATCTACAGTTCCTTCACTGGAAATCGTACCCTGCGCTACAAGTTCCCCTTTTTTATGGACAATCCCATCTTTCTTATTGGGGTGTTCAATATCTTCTGCAGCATATAATCCGTATTTTGCCCCTACTAAGGTTGCGTCACCCTGGGAAATAAATCCCTGGGAATCCTGATCAATCTTACTTACATGAACTTCTCCCCGTACTTCCTCATTTTTAAAATCATGAGAAAAAGTATATGTGTAGGTGCTGTCGTCTTTATATTCATAGAAGAAACGATACACCTCATCTGTCATATAATACTTATCCGGTGCCTGGATTTCCTTTACGCTGTAATGGAAATTCAAAGGAATATCCGCATGGAACACAGCCATTCCTTCCCTGTCGGAAACAGCACGTTCCACCAGGCTTCCCTTTTCTACAAGAACCTTTCCGTCTGCCGCTGTCAGGTCTTCTTCTGCATACAATCCAAACGTCGCACCCTCCAGGGTAACGTCATCATGTTTCGATTTTTTCACTACATTTACGGAAATCTCCGGTCTTGCATTGGTAAAAGTGGTTTCCCCCTGGGATAACTCTACATTCTGTCCTGCATAGGACAAGGTTACAAACTGGGTACGTTCCTGTTCTGTTTTTCCAATCACCAGATTTTCCGGTGCTTTCTGTTCTACAACCTTATATTTTCCAAGATACAATTCTTTGGAAACAGCACTTCCATCTTCCCCGGTTGTCAGACTTTCTACCAGATCCCCTGCTTTATGCACCTTCGTCACTTTATCCTGGCTGTAAATATCCTCTGCCGCATAAATGTTATATTCTGCTCCTGCAAAGTCCGCATTTCCATATACAAAAGTCAGGTTTCCCTCTTCTCCGGTTACTCCGGTCAAAACCTCACCTTTTTTACGGATTGTGATTTTTCCTTTCTGCTCTTCATTCGTCACTGCAACAGAAGTTGTTTTTCCTGTTTCCAGCTTCACGTTAAAAGACTCTGTATTCAGCTTATATCCTTCTGGAACAGAAATTTCTTTTAAGTATACCGTATCCTGGGTTTTCGGAAGTTCCACCTCAGAAGCACCGTTGCTGTCTGTGGCTGGCATCTGTACAAGAAGGTTTTTACATGCACTGTCTGAATAAATACCAAAAACAGCGCCGGACAGATTTACTTTACTGTTCTTATCTTTTTTTGTTACCTTTACCCTTGCCAGGTCCAGCCACTTCACCGTAAATTCCACAGAAGCACTTTCTTCTTCAAAAAATGCCCCATACCCAATATCCTGGGAACCAGAACCTGTAGACAATACTAAGGTCTTCCACTGGGTTCCCATTTGTCCTTTCAGCTTCCCACTGTTCCATGTACCAGTTACAGTTTTAGGGGCACTGAAATAGAATGTGGTATTCCCATTGATTTTTACGGTTCCTGTCTGTTTTGTACTTCCACTATGATAAGTCACATTCTCCGGCATTTTTAAGGTAATATAGTTTCTATGGTCACCTTTTAAAGTAAACTCCCCGGTACGCTGTTCCTTTCCACTTTCATAAGCCTTTGCTTCCTTTGGGGACAACGTGATTGCTGCTGTTGGAGGCGCTTCCAGGCTGTAAATATGCTGGATATATCCCCACACACCGCTTGCCTTAATATCTTCAAAGGTACAGCCATAAAAACCGTCCATGCCACAATAAGAATAAGCGGCAGCTAAATGCGTAAAAATATACTTTGTCTTCCAGTCAAAAGAGGGCATATACTCCCCGGTAATGTCCCCAGGACCGCCATATCCATAATAAAGGACTTTCTGTAATTCCGGGTTGCTTTCAAATTCATTTGCTACATAATCTGAGGTCGGCGGGGAAGCCTTCATGGACTCCAGACAATATGCTACATGGCCATTTACAGTGAAATAGGAAGTAGAATAGTTCCCCACGTTAGAAGGGTATGGGATTTTTTCTCCCTGTACCAGATGTACATTGCTTCCTTTTTGCTGCTCCATTGCTGCCGGAACAACCGATAAAAACATTCCCTTATCCTCTTTTGGCGTCAGATCAATCAACTCTGCCCCTGCATCTGGCATTTCCGGTTCTTCCGTCAGTACCTCCGGTATCTCCGGATCAGGGTCCGCCTCACCGTCCTCACCGGAGCCATCTTCGGTATGCTGGCTTATTTCTCCCTGGGATTCCTGTGTGCTGTTTTCCCTTGCTTCTACCACAATTCTTCTCATAATCTGATAGGAAGGGTTTCCGCTTAACGGATCAACACGATAAAATGCCTGGTAAGAACCTGGGGTATTGAAATCAAAAGAATTGCCGGAGTCCCCTTCTGCTTTCAGAAACGTTACCTTTACTTTTTCATCATTTTTCTGAAAACCCCTGTAATCTGTTTCCAGGTCAAAGGACTCTCCTGATTTTATGGTAAGGTCCTCTGCATACACCAGTTCTTCTTCTGTCAGTTGCTCCTTTACCTCCGCCAACTCCGGTAATGTTTCCGAAGCAGCCTCCTCCTGTTTTACTTCCTGTATCTGTGCATGTTCCTCAGACTGTTCAGAAGCCAGTGCGGTGATCCCTGTATTGAGTAACGTAGAACAACTAAGAAGAAGTGCCAGCGTCCCAGCCAGCAGCCTTTTCTTTTTTCCTTTCATCATAGCTTTGCTCCTTTTCATTTTTTCGTCAAAAAAAGCAGGCCACACAAGCCTGCTTTCCATTTTCTATCTTCTTTTTTCTATCATTTGTATACGGTCTGTCCCGTATCCAATGCACCTGTCAATCCCCTTTCTATTCCCTGCTCCCTGCATGGAACACTGCCAAAACAAGCTGCAGAACCAGCAGAAACAAACATATTACCAGTTTCCCTGTCAGATACAGCAGTTTCCCCACTGCAATGAAAATCCCTTTTACAACTTCCCATACACTTCTTCCTACTGCCATATCTTTTTCCTCCTTATTCTTCAAATGCCCCATAAAATTCCGCAAACCGTAAATCTTTTTCCATACAGGCTTCTTCCTTTTCCCTGTCCTCTGCTATCGCTCCACCGTCAGAAAGTTCTCCCTGAACTGCCTTTTCCAGCACACCTAGCTTCTCAAAGGCTTCTTCCTGTGCCATTGAAACCGCTTCTTTTACGATTTTACAAAATTGTTCTTTCTGGTTCTCCAGAAGGGTATTTAATAGTTTCATCTGCTGTACTTCTTCTTCCTGCTGTAGATACTTGGCAAAATAAACGATTGCTTCTGCTATGAAATCGTCTTTTGTCTTGAAAATATCTTTGTTATACTCCTTCAGATACCGATAAGCCTGATGATGTACCGGTCTGCTTTTATACAGCCGCAGTGAAGTTGTATATACTTTTTCCGTATCCATAAATTTTCACTTCCTATCATGCTGTCCGCATTTTCCTCTGTTTTGCCCGGATAATACTTTTCACTGCTTCTTCACAGCCCCTTGCATTGGCATGTATATCCGTTACAAACTGTACATCTTTTCCCTCATTGGCTCCAAAATGCTCCACAATGGAAGAACCACCGCCCATAAACACCATTTTGGTCAGATCCAGGTTATAATGGTTTGCCTGTATGATACCATAAATTTCCTCTGCGTAGGACTTCAAACAATTTTTTATGACGTCCTGATACTGCTTCGGGCAGTCATAGCTTCCTGTCCTCATAAATGCTTCTGTAATATATGCCGGTACCCCTGCCCCTGTTTTGGCAATGGCTTCCTCATTGACTTTTCCGATACAGTACAAAGCTGCCTTATCTGAAATCGAATACTTCCCGTCCGGCATTCCGTCAACAAACTCTACCAGGTCGGTAGTCCCTCCACCAATATCTACTAAAAGGCAATAACCGGGAACTGCTTCTAAAAGCGTATGGATCACCACATGCCCCTGCATAAAAACAAACACATTTTCCAAAGACACATGATAATGTACCCCTTCATAACGGAAATGCAGTTCCTTTGTCTTTAACAGATATTTCTTGAAACTTTCTTTCTGCTGCTGAAATCTTCTGGGCGGCAGGGCAGCTCCCATTTTTACGGAAGCGTCTGTCAATCCCCGGAAACGCATTTCCTGCGCCAGTGCTGCAAGGGTAAGAAGATAATAATTTTCATTCTCTGTCTTATCCACGCACTCCTTTTCCGGCACTTTCCCTCCCACATAATAAAACTGGTTCTGGTATTCCAAAATGTGCTCCAGGCTGTCCGGCCTTGCCTGCAAAGGCTGGATTGCTGCTGAGAATACCGTATTTGCAGTTTTCATGTTACGGTTTCCATGATCAATTCCAATAATCATTTTAGTTTCCACGTTCTTATCCTCCTGAAAGTTATAGTTTGTATTTTATCTTCTCCTCTTTGGTTCTTGACCTGTTTCTTTCTTTTCTTTGTCTATCACAGGAAGTTTTTCAAACAGTTCCCCTATCACAGCTTCCATTTCCTGAAACTTCATTTCATCTGGCATACACAGAAAAACAATCACTGCGTCAGTCAGACGTTCCCCATTCTCTTTCCTGTAAAGCTCCGTATAAGAACCCCAACAACCGTCCTCACCTGCATAAAACTTTTTTGTCTTCTCATTTACTTTTATGAGGTATTCTTCGGTATCAACAAAAATTTTCCGAATGGATACTTTTTGTAAATCGTATTTCATGCTGTCCATATAAACCGGAAGGTGTTCCTCCGGGGCAAAATAGACATACATTGTGCAATAGGTATCTCCCTCCGTCCCCATCTCCTGTAAGACGATCCCGGCTTCAAACATTTCCGGTGGAGCATAATCTACTACAAAATCCGAATCCTTATCCTGCGAAGGTTTTTCAAAACGCCCTGAATCTCCAACCTGAAAATGTTCGGGGCACTGAATACGAAACCTTTCTTCCCTCATTCTGTATATTCCTCCATAATCTCACTAATATCTTTTTGAAATAACCGCTGAAGCCGGACAACTACATAGACATTGGGCTTTTGCTGTCCGTATTCAATCCTCTGATACGTCCGAAGACTGATACCCAAGACAGCCGCAAGTTCTATCTGTGTATATCCATGAGCTGTCCTGAATTTTCTTAATTTTGTTACTTTCTATCACGCTCCTTACGTCTGAGGGATAGCTTCCTGATAAGCAAACAGATTGGATATATAGCTGTTTGCTGTCAATGTGGCATTGTATAAAGCGGTAAGCAGCACTGCCCGGATATTATTGGCTTTCCTTGTACACTGCTTAATTGAGTCTATCACATACTCTACGGTAAACTTATCCAGCTTTTTATACATTCCCTGTACAATGCCAAGAGGACGTTCTTCCTGATTTACCCTTATGGTCTTTGCATTAGACGTCAAAACATCTACTACAAGCCCTACAATCTCATTGAGTAGTTTTCTGTCAAAAGGTCTGTCTATCCATATCGCATCATAATCAATCTGATCTTTGAACTGTTCTTCTGCTGCCTGATAGGATAAGATAGGATTATCTCTATACACATTCACTATTTCTGTTGTATTCCTTTGGGTACTTTCTGCTGTAGTCTTTGTAGTAATCTCTGTATTTGTCTGCCCGCTATCGGTCTGAGGTACCTCTTTGGGTATCCAGGGCTCTGTTTCCCTGTCGGGGTATGCTCCCTCTTTGAATGGTGACACCCTCTCCCTTTGGAAAGAGACAGCCCTCTCTTCTACAAAATGTATCTCTTCCTCTATGGCTGTATGGGAACTGATTTTCTCTGCTTTGGATTTCTCTCTTCTTTTTTCAAAGGAAACCGGATCTGCTCCTGTTTCTTCTGGATAAGTCAATTCTTTTAATCGGTCTACGATCAATTCCAGATACAAAACATTATTTACAACAATCCCATTCATGGAAATGGTTCTAAATACCCGTTTTACCACACCCAGCTTCTCTAAAAATACCACTGCATTTGTCGCTTCTTTTTTGGAAATCCCAAACTGTTCACTGATCTGCTGGTAACTTCTCTGAAGAAGGTCTGACTTAAATTTCTTTCTTACCCCAATGACCTGTCCGGTTCCTTCATCTCTGATTTCTGTAGGCTTATACCAATACACAATATCTGCCAGTATAATAATGGCTGTCAGATTTGGCTTTCCGCTTTCTCTGATGATTGTCCGATACCACACCTGCGGAATGATATTTCCAGATATATTCAGTTTTGCATTTTCATCTACAATTTCATTCCCAGTGCTATAAACACCTCCATTCATACGTTTATCCCTCACTCCCCTGCTTCTTTTCTTTTTCAAATAAAGCACTTATTTCTTCATCTGCTCTTTTGCCTGCTATCAGACACGCATACAACGAAACGAGGGAAAAAATTATTCCAACAATCATAATCACCTTTATCATTGCTCTGTCCTCCCAAGAAAAAAGGACTAAGCCAGCTAACAGAATCTTTTAACTAACCTAGTCCTTAACATATTTTTTTACAATGTATTGCAACCGAATGGTTTTTCACAAACTTGACCGCCTGTGAGAATGGATATAATTTTGACAGGACCAGTAGCAATAGGTTTCTATCTTTAAGAGCCCCTGCCATTTGATTTTTACTATGAAAAATTCATTCCCGGTCTATGAATTTTCTACCTTTTATGGTATAATAGAAAAAAGACTAAATTGGCGTGAGCCCTTATTTTATAAGGAATCTGCTAACTTAGTCTTATTTTAACATAATCACCACTGCCAGAAGTTCCCACCACAGCTGCAAATTCGCCTTCTTCCACGGATAAATTCACCCCGTCCAGGGCCTTTACCCGACCGGTATCTTTTCCATAATATTTTTTCAGATTCTCTGTCTTTAAAATTTCCATAGAGCAAACTCCTCTCCTGTTGTCTTTCTATCTTTGATTCTACAGAGAAAATCTGACATTCCTCTGACAGTTTCCAAAAAAGTTCTGACAAAACTGTCAGAACTCCTTCCGCCTTTGTCACCCCAGAAACAGAAAAACCGAGAAACATGTCCCGCCTCTCCTGCCTTTGGCGACTGTAATATATCCTTTTTCACTTTGTAAAATCACCTGTGCCAGATACAGTCCAAGGCCGCTTCCCTCCTGCTCTTCCGCCTGTTTTCCACGGTAAAACCGACGGAAAATCCGGTTATATTCTGCCTCGCAGATACCGGGGCCCTCATCCGTAATTTTCACCTGCACATACAACTCCATCATCGTTGTTTCTATGAAAATACGGCTGCCTTTTGGACTGTACTTCACCGCATTTTCCAGAATATTTCCTATGGCCTCTGCCGTCCATTTGGGATTGTGGACAGGCATACATTCCTCTACTTTTTCCGTTTCTATGGAAATCTGTTTTTCCTTTGCCAGGGCATAAACCGCGCTGATACTTCTGGCCAGAGTTTCTGTAAGCGGCGCCAAAAACGTATCAAATACCAGAATTCCCTGCTCAATCC
>SKES01001549.1_pt1 | contig 13247 bp, 28 predicted proteins | sample 4826851 | NCBI WGS metagenome assembly SKES01 (sample SAMN11008803, study PRJNA524170) | human gut metagenome | biome: Human fecal sample; material: Feces; isolation source: fecal sample from pouch patient p52 | host: Homo sapiens | place: Israel: Tel-Aviv | collected 2016-09-04 | reverse complement strand
ATATCAAGTTCGTTATTTTAGACAACCTTATGACAATGCTAAGAAATGGCGATATTATCTACGGTAAAGACTTCGAGCCAATGCTTAGAAGAATTACGCGGCTTAAATTGCTCTTTCAAGATGTAACCTTCTTACTGGTAGCTCATGCAAACAAGTCAGCTTATGCAAACTCAATGGACGATAAAGCCTATATGGTAAAGCCTAGCGATGCCTTAGGAGGTTCTACTCTTACAGCTTGGGCAGAGTTTATGTTAATGTTAAGCCCTAAACGTGGCAAGCATAACGACTTCTCTAAGTTATCAGTAAAAGCGCGTGGATATCAGTTTGATGATGATTTAAACTTTTCTTACGTTGACTCGGTATTTACTTGTGTCAATAAATCTAAAAAAGAACCTGATAGCGAACTAGTGGAAAAAGTAAAGGCTGAAACTCCAATCGAAACAACAAAAGAATCAGCACATGCTTTCTTAGACTTAGCTAAAGAACAAGGAAAGGTAATAGAAAATGATTAATTACGAAAACAAGGCTATTAACTTACACGCTGAAGTGTATGGCTGGCTATATCGTGCATTAGAAGAAATGATAAAAGCAGAATGGCGCAATGACGAGCTCTTCAAAGTATGGCTAAATCGTGCTGAATTTCTAGTCAGACAGTCAAAGAAATTGCATAACGCTTGCGAAAATGATTATTCTAAACGTGCATTAGTTAGAGCCTTGCAATTAAAATCAGAAATAAATAAAAAAATAACATCTAATGCTTTACAATAATAAAAAATTTTGGTATAATAATATATATAGAAATAAAGGAGAACTATAAATAGTGGTTAAATTAACGCAAGAACAAGCTGATTATCTTAAAACCTTTGTCTGTAATGATAGAGCTTTCCATTATATCAGTCGGTATGGTTGGAACCATTATCTTAAAGACGGTAATGGAAAATGTTATGAAAAAGGCGAAAAAGAACCATTTACTCTTGATGAAAAAGGAAAAATGCTAGACGCTGTTATTAATGGTTATGAAGTTATTGTTCCTAAATTTAAGTTTTATAACTTTTCTGATAAGACTAGGTTTGCACCTTTATATTATGCTGGAGAAGAAGAATTAACTAGTTATAAAGAATTTGCAAAAGAGGTTGAAGAAAATAGCGAAGAATATGTAGCTTTGAAACTTTTAGGTTTTATTAAGGAAGAAATATGATAACATCTTTTGAATCACTAGCTGAAAGGCGATTAATAACTCTAAATTATCACAAAAAAGATAGTCAGCAGTATATCAACAGCTTAAATTACTTTGAGTATGCTAGAATATACTTCGAGAAAAATGGCTTTCCTGATGACAACAGGCGAGTTTATCAAAGCGGTAAGCGAAAAGGTCAAAAAGTTGGCTGGTCTGATAAAGAGGAAAAACAGCAGAAAGAAGATATTAGAAAGTTCATATATGAAAAGCAACTACAAAAGTTTAAGGGCAGAAGAAAAAGCAAGTAAACATTATGCTAGAGGCGTCAGAAAGCTGTCTAAAGAGCTCGAAGAAATGAACGAGATAAAGTATAGGGTTGGGCCTAACGAGTGCTTATATGGCTTGATAAGTGAATTGTGGAACTACTGGGACGAAGGTTGGATCCTGCCTATGCTTAAGTATAATATAGAAATTACAAGACAAGGGAACGTATTTATCGTGGAAAGAGGAGAAAATGAGCGTATACGAAAAATTAAGCGTCATTAATGTTAATGATAAAAAGAGTAAAAAGAATAATCTTGACTATCTGAGTTGGGCGTTTGCTTGGGCTGAAGTTAAAAAAGTATATCCTGAAGCTAACAGCAAAGTTTATGAAAATGAACAAGGGTTAAATTATCACACAGACGGTCGCACGGCGTGGGTTAAAGTTGGTATGACTATTGAGGGCTTAGAACACATCGAGTATTTGCCTGTTATGGACTATCGCAATCAATCTATCCCAGTTGAAAAACTTACTTCAATGGACGTAAATAAAGCCATTCAGCGTGGACTAGTTAAGGCAATCGCTCGTCATGGTTTAGGGCTATACATTTATGCAAATGAAGACCTCCCTGACTTGACAGAAGAGCAGAAAGAACTTGAAGCAGAAAAACAACGACTTCGTGAGATCCAACCACTTATTAAACGAGCTGAACAACTAGGATATAAAAATATCGATAGCTTGAAAGATAAGACTAAAAAAGAAATTACTGACATCATGACAATTTGGTTAGCACAGCAAGAAGCAGAAAAAGGAGAATAATAAATGGCAATTATCACAGTTACAGCACAAGCGAACGAAAAAAATACACGTACAGTAAGCACAGCAAAAGGCGACAAGAAAATTATTTCAGTTCCATTGTTTGAAAAAGAAAAAGGTTCTAACGTAAAAGTCGCGTATGGTTCGGCTTTCTTGCCTGACTTCATTCAATTAGGGGACACCGTAACAGTAAGCGGTCGTGTACAAGCTAAGGAATCAGGCGAATACGTAAATTATAACTTTGTTTTCCCTACGGTTGAAAAAGTATTTATCTCTAATGATAATAGCAGTCAATCACAAGCTAAGCAAGACTTATTTGGAAAATCTGAACCGATTGAAGTTGATGAATCAGAACTTCCTTTCTAGAAAGTTGGTTACATGTACACAGCAGAAGAGAGAGAGCAAATTATCGACATCGTGGATAAGATGAGCTTACTAAGAAAAGACTTTGACGGAGCTTTCACTTGGATCAATGAAAACGTATCAATGCCATTTGACTTTGATGGAGAACAGCAATTTATATCAGACTTGAAACAACTAGTTAAAATTAATGCTTTGAAGTTTGGTAAAATATATGAAGGAGTATTATGACAACGCTAAGAGAACTGCACAAAAAACTTAAAATTAAACAAACGCTTGACAACTATGTACGTAACACAAATAAAAAATATAAATATAATCTTGTCCCTGATGAAATTCTTGGCGAGGGAATGGCTAAATTAATCGAACTTAACACACAAGGTAAACTTGGACGACATGCACAGCAAATTGCTTACATCAATCATAACTTGAGCTTACAGCGACAAAAGGAACAACTGGAACAAGCTAACGAACGACTTGCTAAACGTGCTGAGAAAGCCCAAAAATTGCTTGACACGGAGCTTCTGAAAGATAGCTACATCGAAACACTTGAAATGTTTAGTAAATTCAATGCTGTTAAACCTACATTATTTGGCGAACTTGAAACTCCAACTAAAGTGATTGAGTTCATGGAAAAGAACGGAGTTAAACAAGGGAAATGGCTACGTCCTGAAGGAGTCGACGCTTGGTTCAAAGAACGAATCATCTGGTTCAAGAATAAATTGAAAGAAAAATAATATAATATAAAACTTTTTGCTTGACGGCTTAGAGTTTTTTTGTTATAATAATACATATAGTTAAGGAAAGAGGAAAAATGGATATTGTAAACAAAACAGTTGAAAAACTCCAAGAAGAACTAGAGAGTTGTATTCAAACATTGATTGAAGCAAGCGTAGCAGCAAATATCACTCAAGACATTGTTGTTGGAAACATTGTAGACAGAAAGCTTGCGGATCTAGCTAAAACCAATAAACTTGCAGTTGATTATATCGAAAAAGTGACTGGAAAGGATATATAATAGAGGTAGTAAAGTGAAGTTAAAACATCGCAGGTTGAACTGTTTACCGAATATGATGACAACCGAAGAAATAGTGCAAAACTATCAAGTGAAATTGTTAAAGATTATATTTAAAGAGATTGATAGCCTGATGAAGAAAAAAGAAAAGGCTGATATAAACGCACAAAAACTTGCTGAAAATGGATACTCTGTGAGAACGTCAGCACACTGGAAGTCAGTAGGAAATGCAGAGTTTTACATTAAAGAGATGTATGAAAAGTTGAGTGCTTTAGCTGAAATTGATAGACTATTCCATTGGTCAAGTCGTTTATATCAAGAACAATTGCAATTTGTCAGTAAATACCCTAATGTTATGGAAAAATACAGACAATCAAACTAAGGAGAACAAAATGAAAGATACAGTAAAAACTTTAACGATAGTTGTAGGTGTCGGCTTTGCATTTATAGCTATTGCATGGCTGGCTATGATTGCAATATTGAGTATTGCATGGCTTGGAGGAATCATCTAATGAATTTTAAAAAGAATCGGCACTATGCCAATGAATACGGTGTGGAACTTAACGAATACTTGAAACATAATTTTAACTACGAAGAGCTTGTGGGTTGGTATGCAATGCAGGTATTAAAGTATCTAGTAAGAGCTGGCAAGAAAGAGGGCGAAAGCTACGATAAAGACCGTAACAAGGCTCTAGACTATGCCAAAGAACTAGCTAACTTAAGTAACGAGAATGAGCTTACAGAGTACACTACTGACGATATTATGGGCTTTATACAAGATATGGCCGATGATTTTGAACGCTGGGAAGGAATAAAATAATTAAAAATAGTTAATGTTTGACAGCATTGACTTTTTTTGATAAAATAGTCTTATAGAAATAAAGGAGAGCAAAACAATGATAGTATTAACAACTAGAAAACAACAAATCGTAGAAGAATATGGAATCAACACAACTTTCACAGAGGAACAAATGAAAGATAAAGATTTTAGAAGAAAATGGACAATGTACTTGTTGAGTATTCAGTATGATGTAAGTGGTGCTGAAATTCCTGAAGAAGTATTACAAGAAGAAGCGGATCTAATTTTTGGTTAAAAGAACAAAGTTAATGTTTGACAGCATTAGCTTTTTTTGATACAATGGCATTATAGAAATTAAGGAGACGCAAATGGAAAAATACAACGTTAAGCTGATGAACAACAAAAAAGGATATTTGAATTCTTTTAAAAATGAGCTAGGGGAAAAGTTCATCTTCCTAGGGTTCAAAGAAGAAAGAAATAACTTCAAGTCAGAGTTCACTAAAGAAGAAATTAAAGCGATTGATGAAAGATACTTAGAATTTATTAAAGAGGTCTAAGTTAATTCTTGACAAATATAAAGTAATTTGATAATATTGTCTTATAGAAAGGTGGTTAAATAATGGCAATGCGAAAAGATAGGGAAATAATAGCTTATAACCCTATTACAGAAGAAGAACTACACTTTAGTTGTAAAGCTCAATGTGCTAAGTATTTCGGTCTTAAAGCAAGTACAGTCGTCAAGTGGTTCAATATTGGTAGACCTATAATTGAACTGCTAAGAGAGCAAGATAACAAGCAGGTGGCAATTGAAAAGCAAGATAAGCTAAAAGGCTTTGAATTATTTACGATAAATGAATGGAGTGTTTTTGATAATTAATTACGAAGACATGAAAATAGAAAGTTTTGGTGAAAAAACAAATGAAATTATTTAACAGAAAACCTAAGGACAAAATTAAAGTAGCAACAGCATTTACATTAAAAGGATTAACAAAACAAGTAATTCAATTAGAACAAAAAGGGTTTATTAAACAAGGAGAAATCCAAAGCGCTATGTTTGACGGAACGATTATGGCTTATAAGCAAGCAATGATCAAGAAAGCTAGTGAATAATATGTGTAAAAAACGTAAATACACAAAAATGGGCGCTTTATATTCAATAGTTAATGCCCAGCATAGGAAAAAGAAAGCTGATAAGATACCAGTTAGAGCTTATTACTGCAAATGGTGTAATTTATATCACTTATCAAGTCAGCAAAGACTAAATATTAAGACAGGAGTAATTGGATAATGAAAGATGAATTTACATACTACACAGTATCTTGGATATTGGAAAAAGAAATTAAATCACGTAAGTTTTATGATAAAAAAGAGGCTTTAAAATGGAATGAATTGCTTCCAGAAGAACAAAGATATGAAGTTAAAAAGCATACAGAAATAATTGAGGTTATAGCATAATGACAAACGAAGAATTATATGAAAGAATTACTAGCGTACTAAAAGAGCAAGGTGTCGGAATGAACCAGCTTGAGTTAAAAATTAAAGCTGAAACAGGTAAATATCCTAAACTACATACAACTAAATCACGCTTGAGCTTACCTAATACCATAGCATTCCCTTATCTTACTATGTTTTTAAATGATGATGAAATGCACGAGCTTACACTTAAAAAGATGAATAATTCAGGAACAGGCGGGGAGGCTATGGACTTACTAGATGAGTTATTATATAGCTTAAAGCCAAGCAAAGAATACCTGTATAAGCAACGATTGAAGCGTAGAATGCAAAGGGAGGCAATGAGATGATATTACACAATTATACAAGTAAAATAAATAGGTCAAAATATCCACAGCAAACAGCACGAAAGATTGCCAATGACTTGAATAATAAAGACCCTTTCAATAATTATCTAATCACATTTGAGCTTGGTTCTAAACAATATATTATTGAAAAATTTGAAATTAGAGGTATGAATAGATGAAGCGTTACTATATAGAAGAAGAAAATGGCAAAGAGATTAAGCGAAAACTTACAACTTTTGCTAATGATGATTTAACACAGCTGTCAGATGATGAACTAGAAACATTATATTATGAATCATCTGCTCAATTTTTAGCTAAAGCAATGCACTTTATGAAGATTGAAACTGAACTATTTTCAAGAAAGAATGTAACTGTAAGTGATGAAATTCTAATAAATGCTGGCAATAATATTATTGAAGCAATTAATCAGGTAAGCAATTGAAGCATAAAAAGGAGAGTAATTATTTTTATTTTAACAGACGACACAATTAGAAGTATCGCATTGATTCAAAAGTCTCATAAAAGGGCGGATAAGGGCTTTAATGATATTGTAGCACAATTATATGAACAAGAGTTTAAAACGCAAGAGAAAGCAAAATATGAGCATATAAAGCAAGATAAGGAGAAAGCACTTGAAGAACAACGAATTAGTGAAGAAAATCAACGAAGAGTTGAAGCTGAAAAACGAGCCGAAACTGACAGAATCGCAAGAGAATATGATAAGGCAACTGAACAACCTGAAGCCGAAAGGACGAAAGAAGTTAGTGGAGAAGATGAAAATGAGAGAGTTGTACCAAACGAAGCAACTAATGGCATTATTGGGCCGAATTGGTCTAGCGTAAGTCCTGAACAAGCAAGTAATTATATAGCAAGTAAGACAGGAGTAAGTGCTATTAAATGGCTTGATGTTATTTACAAGGAATCTAGCGGAAACCCTTATGTTGAGAATGAGTTGTCATGCTGGGGACTATTACAGATTAACCAAAGCGTACATGGTCAAGTATCACAACTTAGCCCTCAAGAATATTTAGACAAAGCTGTAAGTATATACCAAGGTTCAGGTGGAAGTGCATGGGCTACTTGGTAAAATATAAAATAGATAGCAAATTAAAAATCAAAAAATAGAAAGTAGGATATCTTCATTTACAAAAGAAAAACAGCTATAAAGCTGTCTTTTTTTATATTATTTTTTTTAGTCTACTTTTCCATACTCTGCTTCAAATTCATCTTGATACATAATAGTTTCTGGTAACTGGATTCCTCCAAATTTACCTTGGAAACCACCAAGCATACGAATGGTTTTAATATGTCGTGCTGAAACTCCATTACATACATACCAATTTTTAGTGTCTTTACAATTAATTAGAAACATTTCAATTTCTCCGCTTTCTGTTGTGTTGTTGTTATTGCCTCCAGTTTGTCCTGTAAGGCGTTTGTTTAGTTCTGCGATAAAGTATGAGCGACAACTTTCTACCGTGCCACCGTGAGCTTCTACGGAACGTCTAGGGCATGAGGTAGATGATAACTCTTGATGTAGCTTCACAGTATCATGATTAGGAGTTAGTCCCCATTGTTTCATGTACTTAGCTACATCGTCTAGTACCGCTTGCTCATTTCTCAAGAACTGGGTTAAATCGCCCTCTGACTGGCATACTTCCCAACTGGCATAATTTGCATTACCGTATGAGTTAGCACAATGCCATGCCATGTTAGAGAAGTCAGAAGCCTGCAATCTTCCGTCATTTCCAATATAAACATGAGCAAAGCCATTTTCAGGATTATGATTAGGTAACCAGTTATTGTAGAAGCCAGCGTTAGCACCATTTGAACCAGCGTCATTGTGAATTACAACCCCAGTAGGATTATACCCACGTACACCAGCATTAGTTATATTCATTCTTTTTTATCCTCCGTTTGTTCTTCTTCAACTTCTGGAATATTTACTCCCTCTTTTTTGAGAAGTTTGACCAAACCAGCAAACATAGGGCTGATACTTGCAATTAAATAAATAAATTGACCTACAAAGTATAGTAAACTTACATTAATTACTATTTGGGCAATATCTGAAGTAGAAGGAGTTCGAGTAAAGTAAAAGACTGCATATAAAACCCATAGCGCGAAGACTACCGTCAAATCAATTACAAGTCTACGTCTGAAAGGTGGGTTCATCGCTTCTCTATCTTTGACCCACGTAGCGAAAAGAATCGCCAAAATCAAGATAGTTATTAAAATCATTCTAGTTACCATTTTATTTTGCTTTCTTTTTTGTTATTTTATAAAGTAACTTGCGTTACCACGTGGCGTCACAGCTTCATAACCAACGTATGGACCCCACCAAGTAATACTACCATCTGGGTGTATGTCAACATGGAAACTGTTACCTGACCCAGCAAGATGACCAACAAGACTTTGAACAACAGAAGGGCGGTACGGAAAATCTACCCATGTTCCCCCCATAATTTTGCCACTTGCTGTAAGTGTTACCTCTCCAAAGAATTCGACAATTACTAAATCATTATTCTTTTTAGTAAATTTCAATATCAAACCATTTGTAGTCTGAACCGTCCACTTTTGAGTTGGAACATCGAGTGAGCCTTTAAGTGATATATCATTTACAGAAATATTGTTGCTATTGACACTATCAAAAATACTAGTCTGAACAGTCGGTTTAGTGCTTATTACGCCAGTTCCTGAAGTCGTAACAATATCAAAACAAACTTTCAAAACGCCATAATCGTTGTTTATATCAACACGATTACTATTATTTGATGTTTCTGCTGATAAACTTACAGGGTTTGCTGTTTTAGTTAAGTCAATGTTTGCATGGATATAATTGGCTGCATTACCTTTTAAGGCAATAGTTTCATTCAATAGTTCAAAATACCTACCGCCTGCAATGATTGATGTGTTTACATATTGAATGTTAAGAGCTGTATGTACTGGGTTTGACCAGTCTTTGCGCCTAATTGTTCCATAGTCCATTCCAGTCAACATCATATATAACTTTGCGTCATTATTAGAACCGACTGGAAACTCTGTACCGTTTGGACTAAAGAATGTAAAGTTTTTAATTGTCATTTTTAACCTTTCTTGAAATTATCTTCGCTTTATCTAAAACTGGGTTATCAGTAATTGATAGCTCCAACAATCTAAATTTTCTACCGCCATAAGGATAACCGCCAATTGATACAAATTGACCGACTTCGTACAAGAGCGTAGTTTCAATTCTAAGCGTGTTTTCGCTATTATAGTATACTTTACCTGACAAAAGTTCTAAGTGGTCTTTACGAAGCTCTCTATGCCCTCTGAAGCTATCTATTCTATATTTGTCGCCATAAGTAGCTACATACTCATATAACATTTGGCTTGTCTCCACTTTCTACAAAAATAAGTCTATCACTGAACTCGGTTTTAACTCTGTCTGCTATATATCCTGAATATAGTTTACCCTCGTACCAAATATCAACTAAGTCATTAACATACAAAGGCAAGAGCTCATTTTGATTAAAGATTAATCTTGTGACGATCGTGGAGGGAGAAATTTCAGCCTTAATAGTTGACATATCAGGAGGATTTCCGTGGTCATCTCTATCATAAAACAATGTTTTAGGTGTTCTTACATCTGGCAAGTCTGTTCCGTCTCCGCCATAAGTGCTATAATCTATGATATCTCCATTATTTTTTGCTGTGTACATTTTAGGAGGGTCTGTATAGTCATCTGTTGCCTTATTCTTAACGAACACGACAGCAAAATTATAAGCTGAACGTTCTACTATTGTTTCCGTGTCCATTGCTACACTTTGTTTAATATCTACCCTTGTCGTTATTCTGTTTCTATTCCAGCTCCTAGAAGCGAAGTTAATGAATAATAAGTTTCTAGGGTCTATTTCAGACGAAGCATGTTGAATAGTTGTTGTCGGTTGAAATTGAACTTTAGAAAATATCCTTTTAGCTACGTCATGAGCTGATGAAGTTTCCGCTTTTCTGTTAATTGTAGCCTTCCCGGCGAAAATACTTGAATTAAAGAAATAACCATAGCTCATTAAATTATTTTTATTAGGGTCAATTAGATAGTCAATGATAGCAGAGTTTGTCGTTTTAGTTATTGCATTCGGAACATCAAGACTTTCAATCATTGCCCAAAAATAGTTCTTTAATGTAGCTTTGTTGTTTTCATCTACACTTGTTACAAGATAAACCATATCTAAGTTCAGCTTTTTCTTTTGACCTAGAGCTTCCTCGATTGGAACAACTTCAGGAAATAGAATTTGAACAATATCGCCAACTTCTACCGAAACGGTCAATGTAGCTGATGAAGTGTAAAGGTAACCTGTTTCCCACAATTCGTAGTTAATAACTTGACATCTTGATTTAGGTATCGGAAGACCTCTTTTGTCTTTTTTACCATTAGGAAGAATAAAGTCAGATACATTATAGTAGTTAGGGTTAAAGTTATCATAAACATTAGCTTCTAACATTAAACGAAGTCCGCCTTTCTCTTGATTTTAAACTCTGCCTTACTTAAGTTGATTAGCTCCATTTGGCCTTTTTCAATTATACGAGTTCTGTATCTCTCAAAGTCCATTACAGGGAATAAATTTAATGAAGTCGTTCCGTTCCAACCTTGGTAAATTTCATCATTTACATCTGTATTGATTAAAATGTAATTCTGGGCCTGTTCCGTCTTAAATACAATTGCAGTATATTCATTTCCAATATCGTCTAAAAACCTAACTCCAGTAGGTGTTTTAGGAAGTTTTGGATATAATATCCCCATAAAACTAAATATTTCATCTTTTATATCCCAACGACTTAATCGTTCTATATCTGACTCTCCATAATAAGTATATGATTGATTTTCTATATAATTATATCCAAAATATTCACTTATATCAGCAGTTGTGACTTCACTAGCTGAGGGCATGTATGGAGTGGCGGTTGAGCCGTGCTCCCATTTATGTCCTGCATTCCATATATCTAACCCTGCACCGTTAGTAATGATCTCATATCTAACAAATGCTATGTCACCAGCTTTCAAAGATATTGGAAAAGCATCAACTTTCCAGTCAAAATTTGAATCCATATCAATTGTGGCAGTTTGTCTGTCTGACCAATTTACATTTACCCACCGTCTAATAGTTCCGCCCTTACCTGAGCTTTTTAAATATGATGAAAATGTATAAGTACCGTTAGTTGGTACTTTCCAAATTTTATAAAAACCCGATCCTTTACCAGTTCGTTTTTTAACAGTTAAGCCTTTATATGTTCCGTCATTGCCCCAACCACCTATATTTTTCCATTCTCCACTAAAGTCTTTAGTTCCGTCCAACAAGTTCAAGTTAGGTAAGTTCAAAGAGGGATTTGATTTTAGCCTATTATAGTTTTGTAAAGGTGTTTCGCTCCCTTTATATCCACCATAAATTTTAGACTTACCAGCAATAACTTTACCATTTTGAATTTTATCAAAAGTTAAATTTTCGTAAGTATACCACTTTGTAATTACATCAAAAGTTATCTTTTCGCTGAAAGTTCCATTCTTTCCGTAACCCTCTGTCTTTGTGACATCTGCTAAAACTAAATCGGCATACACCTGAAAAATCTCTGTTTGATATTCAAGTGTAACGAATTTTTTACTAAGAATATCGTTTACAAAGTCTTTCATTAATTGATAGTTTTCTTCTAAACTTTCGCCAAACGTTTCTAGCTTAAACTCTATTTGAGGTTGAATGATTGAGCGTGTTCCCATTACTCCGATACCATTACTTTGCCAAATATTATTAGTTGATTGTAACCCCAAATTAGAGGGCTGGTAAAATCTAACTTTTCCGTTTGTAACGTCCCAAACTTTATCATCTGTTCCGTCTAAGTTGGTATGTATTTTGTACTGTCTTACCATTAAGCCCTCCCTAGTTCAAATTCTCGTCTGATTGCACGTGCTAAGTTAGAAACATCTTGACCAGCACCGCCTTGGACGTTAAATGTGTTATATGTTCTATTGTCGCTTGTTACGCTGTTAGTGTTTAGACCGTAACCGCTAGAAGATAAGTTGACATCTGTTAAGCCTACTACCATTGAACCCTTAAACAGTCCGCCTATCTTACCAGCGATACCATTAATAGCTCCTGATATATGGTTAATTGTACTCGTAACTCCGCCTAGTGCGCTGTTTATCGTGTTCCTGATTCCTCCAAATAGCCCGCTAAAGAAGCTACCAAGTCCTCTAAATACTCCTGTTATTGCATTATAAGCATTAGAAGCAAAGCCACCAAAAGCGCTGAATGCTCCACTAACTGCACTTGTAGCACCGCTGAACACTCTGCTAAAGAAGCCACCGACTCCGCTAAATACACCTGAAATTGCTCCCCAAGCGCTTGAAGCAAAGCCACCAAGAGCGCTAAACACTCCGCTAACGACACTACGAACAGAATTGAATATGCCACTAAAGAAGCCAGCTGCTGCACTCCATATTGAGCTAACTACTCCCCAAGCACTAGAAGCAAAACTTCCGATTGCACTGAACACTGATGACACGATACCTCTTACAGCGTTGAATATACCACCAAAGAAGCCAGCTACTGCACTCCATACTCCAACCAGTACATTCCAAGCTGAAACAGCGAAGCTACCTATGGCACTGAATACCGTTGAAACTACTGAACTAACAGCGTTAAATATACCGCCAAACCAAGCTGATAAACCTTGCCATGCGTTAACGACTAACTGATAAGCCCCACGAATTATAGCCAAGATAAGTAGAAAAGCTACATTAATTACTGACCCAATTAGTCCGAATATAGATTGATAAAAACTAATTAAAGGTTGAAAAGTCGTAACGAACCAGTTATAAGCATTTGTAACTAAAGTTGCGATAGTTGTAAATACATTTGTAACGACATTTACTATTCCATTCCATAGCCCTGTGAAGAACCCTGTAACTCCTGCCCACGCTGTTTGAATTCCAGTGACAACAGTCGTCCATAAGGTAGTAAAGAATGTTGTTATTCCGTTCCAAATATTTT
>SKES01001538.1_pt1 | contig 13371 bp, 8 predicted proteins | sample 4826851 | NCBI WGS metagenome assembly SKES01 (sample SAMN11008803, study PRJNA524170) | human gut metagenome | biome: Human fecal sample; material: Feces; isolation source: fecal sample from pouch patient p52 | host: Homo sapiens | place: Israel: Tel-Aviv | collected 2016-09-04 | reverse complement strand
TTTAGTAATTTTTTTATAAAGTTGAGAATAGAGAATACAAAACGAGGTTGCCTTATATTCTCTATTCTCAACTTTATTTCTTAAATTTATTAATAAATTCAAAAAAGGTGTCCTACCGAGACACCTTTTTCTTAAAAAAATTATTTAAGTTCTACTGATGCACCAGCAGCTTCTAATTTTTCTTTTATTTGTTCAGCTTCTTCTTTAGAAGCTCCTTCTTTAAGAGCTTTAGGAGCGTTGTCTACTAAATCTTTAGCATCTTTTAATCCTAAACCAGTTACTTCTCTAACTGCTTTTATAACTCCTACTTTTGATGCACCAGCGTTAGCTAATATTACATCGAATTCAGTTTTTTCTTCAGCTGCAGAGCTCCACCAGCAGCACCAGCCATCATAACTGGAGCTGAAGCAGATACACCGAATTTTTCTTCAGCAGCTTTTACTAATTCATTTAATTCTGTAACTTTCATTTGTTCTATAGCTTCTAATATTTGTTCTATTGTCATTTTTAGCACCTCCGAATTTTTTCACTAAAATTTTATTTTTTTATAATAATACTAGAGTATAATAAAATAGAAAAAACAAAGTGGGAGAGTTTGTGTGATTCAGTCATTAATCTTGTCTTTTCTCTTGGGAGGGATCATTGTTCTGACGTTTGCATTAGTGGACGAAAAAATCTATCAGGAACATCAATTTGCATTTATCTTTCTGCTGAGCACCTTTGTTCTTCTTTTTGAAAGTCTCTTAGTATTTTTAGATGTGACTTTATTTTCAAATATTCGACTCTCTGATTTAAATATGCTCTTATGGCCGGTTTATTTATATCCTTATTATCATTATGCCAATCGGACGAATCGCTTGTGCGCCATTTTTTATTCTTTTTTTACTTATTTAGCGGTTGAAGGAACAGCAACTTTTCTGACGATAATTGTCTCTTCAGTGTTGGGAGATGCTTTAGTAGCAGCTTACTCGATTGTCTACAATATGTGTATTCGTTTGCTTTCTTTAGGAATCATTTTGAAGTTAATTGACTTATTTGAATTTGATTTCACTCCTTTTTATGAGAAAGAATTTGAAAAATATTTAAAGAGACTCATCTGTGTCTATTTTGCTATATTTGTAGTGATTAATTTTGCTTTATGGATTAGTGAACAAGCGCAATATAAAAATTTTGGGAGTATGTTGGCAACGATTTGTTTTTTCTCTTTTGTAGTCAGCTTATTCCATATGAAAATCGAGCGAGATCAGTATCGTAAAAATTTAGAATTGGAGTATAAAGAATTTTCTGAGCAACAAATGAGTCGGTATATGGCTGAAATTCAAAGTCTCTATTCTATTGTTAGGGGATTTCGTCACGATTTGGGAAATTTAGTTATTTCTATGTCATTAGCCATTGAGGAAGAAAATATTCCAGAAATACAGAGAATCCATAGAGAAGTATTGGAAAAAGGTTATAAAGAGATCAATACAGAAGCATTATCAGGATTCAACTTGGTCAATATCAAAGATTCTGCTTTACGAAGTATTTTGATTCGAGGCTGGTTGGATGCAAGAGATGCTGGGGTAGAAATGACCTTTGAAACGAGTGAACCAATCGAGCAATTACCAGTTGATTTATTAGATATCGTGAGAATCGTTGGGATTCTAGTGACAAACGCTTTGGAAGCTTCAAAAGAAGCAGAAGAAAAGAAAGTTCATATTGCTATTTTCTCTATTTCAAAAATTGTTTACTTAGTGATTCATAATACAACAAATGAAATCACTTTTGATATTAGAAAAATATATGAAGAAGGCTATTCAACAAAAGGAGAAAATAGAGGACTAGGATTAAATAATGTGAGAAAAATCTTAGCAAATTATGGAACGATGTTTTTAGAAACGGAATTGCAAGGAAATCGTTTTTTACAAGTTTTGAAGATTGGAGGATACGAACAAGAATGAAGATTTTTTTATTAGAAGATGAGCTCTCTCAACAGATACGGGTAGAAAAACATACTGCAGAAATTGCTAAGGAATTAGAAATTAAACTTGAAGTGATTTCTACCGGTAAAATTTCGGAATTTGAAAATTATATCCAGCATTCGGATATCCACCAATTATATTTTCTAGATATTCATATCCAAGACAATGAGTATTGTGGGCTGGAAATTGCTCAAAAAATACGAGAAGCAAATCCTTATGCCATTATTGTTTTTATTACTACAAAATCAGAATTCGCTTCAATTACCTATCGTTATAAAGTATCTGCCTTAGATTTTATTGATAAAAATTTGAATGAAGATTTATTTAGATTAAAAATTAAGGAGTGTATTGAGTACCTAACGACTATTCAAATTGGAAATGATGATTTGACAGATTATTTTGAGTATGACTTTAAGGATAAAAAGATAAAAATTCCATTTAAGGATATTCTCTATATTGAAACTGTTGGTTCGGCTTATAAATTAAACTTAGTTGGGAAAAATTTTCAAAAAGAAATTGCGGGAAGTTTATCAGATGTCTTGGAGAAAGATGTGGAGGAGAGATATTTCAGTCCCCATCAATCTTTTATCGTGAATAGAAGTATGATCATTGGAATGGATAAGAAAAAGAAACAGCTACTGTTGAAAGAAGGCTATTCTTGTCCAATCTCAAGAAGCAATATCAAACGTGTCAAAAAATTAATTGAAGAGCAAAATTTAGAATTTAGTGCTTGACAATTAGTTATATTCTGATATAATGAGATATGTTCTGTTAATGAATATATGGTCCGTTGGTCAAGGGGTTAAGACACCGCCTTTTCACGGCGGTAACACGGGTTCGAATCCCGTACGGACTATATCTCATTCCGCCATAGCTCAGTTGGTAGTAGCGCATGACTGTTAATCATGATGTCGTAGGTTCGAGTCCTACTGGCGGAGCTAGTATAGCACCCATTTGGGTGTTTTTTTGTTTTGAAAAAGCTAGGATAATTGCTATCCTAGCCTTTTATTTATAAGTGAACGATAGTCATATTCCTTAGTTTTTTCGTCTTTTTATCTGTCTCCATTCGTAGAGGAAAAAGAGAACGATTCCAACGAAAAAGGCAATGAGTCCTTCAACTAAGCCTTGGGGAATAAATGTTAAGGTGACAGTTCCTGATCCTTTTGGAACATGAACTCCCATCAATCCTTTCTGGATGCGATGAATTTGGATAGATTTTCCATTTTGTTTAGCTGACCAGCCTTTATCATAAGGAAGTGTAAAAATAAGGGTAGTATCTCTATCTGCGTTATAGGCTGCTACCACTCTATTTTTATTTTTGTGAATGGCAACTTCTTGTTGATGAATGGTGGTGATAGCCTGTGTATATTGGTCAAGATCCAGAGCAAAAAATTCTGGTGTATCAAAGGAGACTGTCGAATTTTCTGGAAAACTCATACGAATAGTAGCTGTTTCCCCTGTGTCAAAATGGCCAATCGAAAAGAATGGAAAGGCGTTATCAATAGTATAGCGTTGGTTCTGTCCATTGTAGCTGATTTCAATCTCTTTCCGATCATCATTTGAAAATTGTAAATTTGGAACATTGACATATAGTTGGCTATGGGCAGGAACCATTACTTCATATTGAATACTTGCGTAGGATAGATGACTATCTTCTTCAATTTTTGCAGTTTGCAACGAAGATGTAGTATTTTGTGAAGTAGGCGAGAGAATATTTAATTTCTTATAAAATTTATATTTTTCATCTGTGATTTGATGGATGAATCGTGTTTGATTATCCAGTGTTAAATTTGTAAAGGAAGCATTTTTATAAGTTTTTGCTGACAAAAAGGCGATTGGTAAGGCATATTCGTTCTCTGAAAGTGAGACTCCATTTTTGGTTGCAATCTCTTTAAATCCAAATTTTTGAACAGGTTGTTGGCTCAAATTATAGCGAACACCAAATAGACTATCCATTAAAATAGAATTATTTTGGTACCTAAGATTGAGATTGGTTCCTTCAGATTTAAATCCAAGTTTGTCCAATGTCGAGCTCGCATCCGTATTTCGTACAGATGAAAATTGAGAAATTCCATTATAACCATACTTCATACTATCATTGCCCGTTTGTGGCTGTAGAATCTCAGTCCGATAATTTGAGTCTGTCTTCCTTCTTACTAAGGATTGGATGGCTTTTAAGTCGCGTTCGTAGGATGACCGAGAAGCAAAGACCCATTCATTCGCAATTCCTTCCATTTGATAATAACTATTCACCGATAATTCAAAGATGGAGAAAAAAAGGATCGAAAGATAGAAAAGTCTAGGCGGTATTTTTTTTAGGATAAATCCTAAACAGACCAAATAGAAAGCAATTAAAAATTCAAAAGTAACAATGAAATTGACTGCATCTAAAAATTTATAGTGATTGCTGTAAAGGACAGTTGCTCCAAATCCTAGAATGAGGAGGAAATTAGCAAAACTAAAACGAATCCAAGTGATCTCCTCTATTCGATTTAGTACTTCTCCTGCCATCAGAATAATCGTCAAAGAAAAGATCCAAGAGTATCGATGAAGAAACATATTTGGCGCGTGCATACCTTGCCAAAGGAGATCTAATAATTGAAAACGAAAACTCAAAATAAGAATGGTCAAGAGTATAATGTAAGAAAGTTTCACGTGAAACTTGATCGACTTTACAAAGAAAAAGGTGATCGCTAATAGAAGTGGAAATAATCCCACGTAGATCATTGGAATTGATCCATATTTAGTAGTGTCAAAACTTCCAATGAAATTTTTTGCAAATACGTCAAGATACCAACTTTTTTCTGTAAAGATACTGTCAACCTTTGAAAAACTTTCTCCATGAGTGCGTAAATCTAAGAAGGTAGGATATAACATCACAAGACTTGTTATAACTGATAAAAGAGATACAATCACAAAATGAAAGAACCGTTTTCCAATTTTTTTTATGTTCCATGACAGTTGTGTCAAGTACCATAAAATGAGAAAAATAGACATCATAAATCCAAAATAATAATTTTGGATAAACAAGCTGGTTAAGCTGATAAAGTAGAGAACCTCTCCCTCATTGTAAATTAGTTTTTTGAATCCATAAAGAATCAATGGTGCTAAGATAAAAACATCTAGCCAAGTTTTGATTTCAATTTGACTGATGGCAAAGCTCATAAGAGCAAATGAGGTTGAAAGAGTAAGAACCAGGCATCTAGGGATTTTAGAAAAGATTCCATGTAGACTAATATAAGCGCTTAGCCCAATTGCTCCAAATTTAAGAAGAGTGATGAGGTAAACAGCATCCGGCATGGATTGTACATTAAAGAAGTATACAAGAGGAGAAAAGAAACTTCCTAGATAATAGCTACTGAGTGCATAGAAATTAATACCTAGTCCACTTTGAAAACTGTAAAATAGGCTATCTGTCCCATGTAAAATATTTCGAAGTGTAGTATCAAAAATGACATACTGATGATAACCATCTCCTAACAATGGGGATGTATCACTGTTCCAGTAGATTCCTTGTGAAAGGTAAATAAAGAACATTATGATAGCTGGAATCAGGAAAGAAGATACTATAAAAAGGGATGTTTTTAGCTTTGTTTTATTCATATATTTCTACTGAAAGAGCCTGAAATCATTATTTCAGGGCTCTTTATTTTTATGATTGACTCCAAAGTTCTTTCACTTTTGCTTGAACTTCTTCATTTTCAAGAAACTCATCATAGGTTTCATCAATACGATCGATTACGCCGTTTTTTGAAAGAACGATAATATGGTTGGCGAGTGTTTGAATGAATTCGTGGTCATGGCTGGCAAAGATAATCGATTCTTTAAAATTCTTCAATCCATCATTCAAACTTGAAATAGACTCCAAATCCAAGTGATTGGTTGGATCATCCAGTACAAGAACATTTGACTTGAGGAGCATCAATTTAGACAACATGACACGAACTTTTTCTCCCCCTGACAAGACGTTGACAGACTTGTTAACTTCGTCACCCGAAAAGAGCATACGTCCTAAGAAACCACGAAGGAAAGTATTGTCATCTTCTTCTTTACTTGCAAATTGACGAAGCCAATCAAGAATACTTTCACCACCTGCAAAATCACGACTGTTGTCTTTTGGTAGATAAGACCGACTAGTTGTAACTCCCCACTTGACAGTTCCTTCATATTCAATATCATCCATCAATGCACGGATTAAAGCGGTTGTTTGAATATCGTTCTGTCCGATAAGCGCGGTTTTGTCACCAGGACGTAAGATAAAGCTGATATTGTCAAGGATGGTTTCTCCATCAATCTTGACAGAAAGATTTTCAACTGTCAAGAGATCGTTACCAATTTCGCGTTCTGCTTTAAAGTTGATAAATGGGTACTTCCGACTAGATGGAACAATTTCTTCAAGTTCAATCTTGTCAAGCATTTTTTTACGCGAAGTTGCTTGTTTTGATTTTGAAGCGTTGGCTGAGAAACGTGCGACAAACTCTTGTAATTGTTTAATTTTTTCTTCAGCTTTTGCGTTTCTATCTGCTTGTAATTTTGCTGCAAGTTCAGAAGATTCTTTCCAGAAATCATAGTTTCCGACGTAAAGTTTGATTTTTCCAAAGTCGAGATCTGCCATATGAGTGCAGACTTTATTCAAAAAGTGGCGGTCATGGGATACAACGATAACCGTATTTTCAAAATCAATCAGAAAATCTTCTAACCAGGTAATGGATTGAATATCCAATCCATTGGTCGGCTCGTCCAAAAGAAGGACATCTGGTTTACCAAAAAGGGCTTTAGCTAAGAGAACTTTCACTTTATCCCCATTGGCTAACTCGCTCATAGTTTGATAATGAAGGTCTTCTGAAATATTTAGATTTTGAAGCAATTGAGATGCTTCACTTTCTGCTTCCCATCCACCAAGTTCGGCAAATTCACCTTCAAGTTCAGCTGCACGGACACCATCTTCATCAGAGAAATCTTCTTTCATGTAGATAGCATCTTTTTCTTTCATAATGTTGTAGAGCTTTTCATTTCCCATAATGACAACATCGATGACCCGCTCGTCTTCGTAGTCAAAGTGATTTTGACGCAAAACAGACAAACGTTCATCAGGGCCAAGAGAAATATGACCAGTTGTTGGTTCAATATCTCCAGCTAAAATTTTTAAAAAGGTTGACTTTCCAGCACCGTTGGCACCGATGAGACCGTATGTATTTCCTTCTGTAAAGTTGATATTGACATCGTCAAACAATTTTCGATCACTAAAACGTAGTGAGACGTCTGATACTGTAAGCAATGATTTTCTCCTCTTTCTATAATGTCTTCATTTTACTAGAAAATAGGGGAAAATTCAACTTTTTTACTGTCAATTTGTTTTTACAATGATGTAAACGAAATTGACAGTTTAGTAAAGTGTTAATTCCTTACAAACATAGAGGATAGACTAACATTTTCAACTAGAAAGTGCTATAATGATAGGGATAACGATTAAGGAGAAGAGTATGACAAAACCCATCATTCTGACAGGAGATAGACCGACAGGAAAACTCCATATTGGCCACTATGTTGGTTCTTTAAAAAATCGCGTCTTGTTGCAAAATAAAGACGAGTATAATATGTTTGTTTTCCTAGCAGACCAGCAAGCTTTGACAGACCATGCAAAAGATCCAAAAACGATTGTAGAATCTATTGGTAATGTTGCTTTGGATTATCTGGCAGCTGGACTAGATCCTGAAAAAGTTACGATTTTCATTCAAAGTCAGATTCCTGAATTAGCGGAATTGACCATGTATTATATGAATCTGGTATCTTTGGCGCGACTTGAAAGAAACCCAACTGTAAAAACCGAGATTTCTCAAAAAGGTTTTGGTGAGAGTATTCCAACAGGATTTTTGGTATACCCTATTTCACAAGCAGCCGATATCACAGCTTTTAAAGCAAATTTTGTTCCAGTAGGAAATGATCAAAAGCCAATGATTGAGCAAACTCGTGAGATTGTTCGTTCCTTTAATCATGCTTACAACACAGATACTTTGGTGGAACCGGAAGGGATTTATCCTGAAAACGAAGCAGCAGGGCGCTTACCTGGTTTAGACGGAAATGCTAAAATGTCTAAATCGTTGAATAATGGCATTTACCTAGCTGATGATGCAGATACTTTAAAGAAAAAAGTGATGAGTATGTATACTGATCCTGATCATATTAAAGTAGAGGATCCAGGAAAAATCGAAGGCAATATGGTATTTCATTACCTGGATGTATTTGGCCGTCCAGAAGATGTAGCTGAAATTGCAGAAATGAAAGAACATTATCAACGTGGTGGACTTGGTGATGTAAAGACCAAACGATATCTTTTAGAAATTTTAGATCGTGAATTAAGACCAATTCGTGAAAGACGACTTGAGTTTGCAAAGGATATGGGCGAAGTCTACTCTATTCTTGAAAAAGGAAGTGAGCGCGCTCGAAATGTAGCAGCTCAAACACTGGATGAAGTAAAATCTGCGATGGGAATTACCTATTTTAAAAAATAAAACGACTTCATTAAAAGCGAACATTTCTTTACTGTTCATTGATAATTTACCAATAAATGATTGACAAATTGCCATAGAATGGTATGATATTAACAATAAAAATTCGAGCCTTGCTCAAATAAAAAGAAAAGAGGATCCAGCTAATGTCTAATTGGGACACAAAGTTTTTAAAAAAAGGGTTTACATTCGATGACGTGCTTTTGATTCCAGCAGAAAGTCACGTATTGCCTAATGATGCAGATTTAAGTACACAATTAGCAAGTAATTTACGCTTGAATATCCCAATCATTACTGCTGCCATGGACACAGTGACTGAAAGTCAAATGGCAATTGCTATGGCACGTGCTGGTGGACTTGGTGTGATCCATAAAAACATGTCAATTGAGCAACAGGCAGATGAAGTACGCAAAGTAAAACGCTCTGAAAATGGAGTTATCATTGATCCGTTCTATTTGACTCCGTCTCATACAATTGCAGAAGCAGATGAGTTGATGGGACGATACCGAATCAGTGGTGTTCCTGTTGTTGAAACACTTGAAAATCGTAAATTAGTTGGTATCCTTACAAACCGGGATTTGCGTTTTATTTCTGATTACAATCAACCTATTTCAAATCATATGACAAGTGAAAATTTGGTGACTGCACCGGTTGGAACTGATTTGGAAACAGCTGAACGCATTCTACAAGAGCACCGTATTGAAAAATTACCATTGGTAGATGAAAATGGTCGTCTTTCTGGCTTGATTACAATCAAAGATATTGAAAAAGTTATTGAGTTTCCAAATGCGGCTAAGGATGAATTTGGTCGTTTGCTTGTGGCTGGTGCCGTAGGGGTTACTTCAGATACTTTTGAACGTGCAGAAGCTCTTTTTGAAGCTGGTGCAGACGCAATTGTCATTGATACTGCTCATGGACATTCTGCGGGTGTTCTTCGTAAGATTGCAGAAATTCGTGCTCACTTCCCAGATCGTACCTTGATTGCAGGAAATATTGCAACTGCTGAAGGTGCTCGTGCATTATTTGATGCAGGGGTAGACGTAGTTAAGGTCGGAATTGGTCCAGGATCAATCTGTACAACTCGTGTTGTTGCAGGGGTTGGTGTTCCTCAAGTGACTGCTATTTATGACGCAGCCGCTGTAGCTCGTGAATATGGAAAAACGATCATTGCTGATGGTGGTATCAAGTATTCAGGAGATATTGTCAAAGCACTCGCAGCTGGTGGGAATGCGGTTATGCTTGGCTCAATGCTTGCAGGTACAGATGAAGCACCAGGTGAAACAGAGATCTTCCAAGGTCGTAAATTTAAAACATACCGTGGTATGGGATCTATTGCAGCAATGAAGAAAGGTTCTAGCGACCGTTACTTCCAAGGATCTGTCAATGAAGCCAATAAATTGGTCCCTGAAGGAATTGAAGGACGTGTTGCTTATAAAGGTTCTGTAGCAGATATGGTCTTCCAAATGATCGGTGGTATTCGTTCAGGTATGGGTTATGTTGGTGCAGCAACCATTCAAGATTTACATGATCATGCACAATTTGTTGAAATGAGTGGTGCCGGATTGAAAGAAAGCCATCCTCATGATGTGCAAATTACAAACGAGGCTCCTAACTACTCGGCACAATAAATTTACACATTTGTAAACAAAAATAACAGCATCTTGACAGTATTGTCAAGATGCTGTTTTGATATGACCGGCTTGAATAGTAAAAATTTTCAACTCTTCAGGCAGTTCTTTTAAATGATCAAGAGTGGTCGTTGTAATAAATGTTTGAATATTATTAGAGATAGTTTCAAGTAGTTGAAGTTGACGATAATTGTCAAGTTCGCTCATGACATCGTCAAGTAATAAAATAGGCTTTTCTCTTGTGATTTCTTCCATCAATTCGATTTCTGCTAATTTTAGAGAGAGAACAACACTTCGATGCTGGCCTTGACTACCAAAGGTAGCATTCATATTATTGATAAAAAATGCCAAATCATCCCTGTGGGGTCCAATGCTTGTTGTTTTTCTAAAAATATCCTTCTGACGGTTTTTTTCCAACATAGAGAGAAACTGCTCTTCTATATCATTTCCATCTTCAGAAAAAACAGTTGACTGATATTGAATCGATAGGTCTTCTTTGTTGTCAGAAAGTCGAGTGTGTTTTTCTTTTGCTTTAGCTTCTAATTTTTTAATAAACTCAAGCCGATGATAGATGACGCGACTTCCAAAACTAGCTAGTTGTGAATCTAAGACTTCCAAAAATGTAGCATCAATTTTTTCCGAATTTTTTAGGTAACTATTTCTTTGTTTCAGTACATGGTTGTATTGAGATAAGTCGGATAAATAGAGAGGTTTCATCTGACCTAATTCAATGTCAATAAACTTTCGACGTCCTGCAGGTGATCCTTTGATCAGTTGCAAATCTTCGGGTGCGAAAAGGACAACATTCATATGGCCAATATAGTTCGATAATTTGGCTTGTTTCAAATGATTTACCTTAGTTATCCGACCTTTTGGTGTCAAGGAAATTTCTAATGGAAGGGGACCAGTTTCTCTTTGTAATTGACCAGAAACTTTAAAATCTGTGGATTCAAAATAGATGAGATCTCTATCATTTCGTGTTCGATGACTTCTGGTTAAAGCTAGAAAATAAATTGATTCGAGAATATTGGTCTTTCCTTGAGCATTTTGACCTAGGAAAATATTTAATCCAGGATGAAACTCGACTTCTAGTTCTTGATAATTACGAAAATGTTGAATGGATAACTGTTTTAACCACATTACGAGATACCAGGAAAGCGAATTGCTTTTTCTTTTTTGTTAGTCTTTGTCGGTTGTTTCTTTTGTTGTTGATTGAGTTGCTTGACAAGTTCAGCAACACGTTCCTTTTCTTCCTTCTCTTTAAGATGCTCTTCTATTTCCTCTTGAGAAGGTTCAAGAATGGTGATAGTCATGCTCAGTTCAGGAATGTTAATTTGATCGTTGACACGAAGTTTACGGCCTCTCCGTTGTTCTAATTCACCATTAACAAAGACTTCTTTTTCTTGAAGAAAGGCTTTGATTGCACCACCACTCTGTATAATACCGAGTTCTTTTAAGATTGCTTGTAATGTAATAAAGTCATCAAATAATTTGTAATTCATAGTTCACCTCTTTGCGTGTTATTATACCATATTTTTAGTTTTTCTAGGGTAGAGAATGTTGAGTGATTTGAGGAGCTTTTTCACAGTTTGAATTAGGATTTTAGTGTGATTTCGTGTTATAATGAAAGTTACTATTGAGTAGAACGAGGATGAAAATGGAATTAGTAAAGGGCGTGAATCTTCACTTTCTTCAATCAAAAAAATTTAAAACCAATAAAATTAAGGTCCGTTTTTCATCGCCATTAGATGAAAATACCGTGGCTGCGCGTGTTTTAGTAGCCTGTATGATGGAAACTGCAAATCAAAAATATCCAACTTCACAATTATTCCGTGAAAAATTAGCGAGTCTATACGGGGTAGAATTGTCAACCTCAGTCTCTAAGAGGGGGCGTGTTCATTATGTTGATTTGAATATTTCCTTTGTGCGCGATGACTTTTTGAGCAAGAAAAATGTTCTTACTGATGAGGTTTTGGACATTATAGAAACCATCTTCTTTTTACCTTTGGTAGTAGAAGATCACTTTGACAGTGATACCTTTGACGTTGAAAAGAAAAATACAATTTCCGATTTGGAGTCGGAAATTGAAGAGCCTTATTATTATGCACATGGGCAATTGAATCAACTATTTTTTGAAGACGAAACAATCGGGATGTCAAGATTGGGGAAAGTTGATTTAGTGAGACAAGAGACAGCTCAAAGTTCTCTTGAACAGTTTCATCAGATGCTCCAATTAGATAACATTGACTTCTTTTTCATAGGCGATTTTAATGAGGTCGCTATTGTGGATCGAGTGAACCAGTTTGAATTCAAGCCACGTGATAACAATTTGTCTGTCAACTATCAACAACCTTTTACAAATGTTGTTAGAGAAAAGTTAGAGCAAAAACAAAATCAACAATCTATTTTAGAATTAGGTTATCATTTTTCTACCCAGTATGGAGAATCTCTCCATATCCCACTAGTTGTATTAAATGGGATGCTGGGAGCTTTCTCGCATTCAAGACTTTTTCAAGTAATTCGTGAGAAAGAAGGTCTTGCTTATACCATCTCTAGCCATTTTGATATTTTTACAGGCTTTATGAGAGTTTTTGCAGGCATTGATAAGGGATCTCGTACCAAAGTAATGACTTTGATTATGAAACAGTTGAATGATTTAAAACGAGGCAAGTTTACAGAGTCAGAGCTTCAATTGACAAAAGAAATGTTGATAAATACGACCTTATTAGCACAGGATCGACAAAATACCCTGATTGAAAGGGAATATCTGAAAACGATGCTTGGAAAGAAGGTTCTTTCTCTAGAAGAGTGGTTAGAATCTATCAATAAGGTTAGTAAAGAAGAAATTATTGAGACGGCAAAAACAATTAATTTACAGTCTGTTTATTTTATGGAAGGAAAGTAGTGTAAAGATTGAAAATTAAAGAAAAATACTATGAATCAGTAGGCGAGCAGGTCTACTTTACACGCTTGTCAAACGGATTGACCATTCATTTAATCCCAAAAGAAGATTATTATGAAACCTATGGAATGATCACAACCAAATTTGGTTCAGTGGACACACGAATTCTAGTGAATGGTGATGAAAGACAATATCCTGCAGGAATTGCTCATTTTCTAGAACACAAAGTATTTGAAGATGAAAAAGGTCAAGATTATCTAACAAAATTTGTTCATTTAGGATCGGAAAGTAATGCCTTTACAAGCTTTACAAAGACAAGTTATCTTTTCTCAACAACTTCAAAAGTCCCTGAAAATATTCAATTGTTATTG
>SKES01001536.1_pt1 | contig 13398 bp, 13 predicted proteins | sample 4826851 | NCBI WGS metagenome assembly SKES01 (sample SAMN11008803, study PRJNA524170) | human gut metagenome | biome: Human fecal sample; material: Feces; isolation source: fecal sample from pouch patient p52 | host: Homo sapiens | place: Israel: Tel-Aviv | collected 2016-09-04 | reverse complement strand
GTATAGAGTTTATCTACTGCCTCTTGCAATTTCTTTGGATCCTTTTCATTGAGGCTATAGCCCAAGGTATTGAGACCAATTCCCATGACCTCACGCGCACCATCGTACATCATGATGTCATTTCTGTACTCTTCACGCCAGAGATCTGACCAATGTTCCGGAGCATTTTTGACCATCTTGGTATTGTAGATAATCCCCAAGGTACCCCAGAAATAAGGTACTGAATATTGGTTACCCGGATCAAACGATTGGTTCAAGAGTTTTGGATCGATATTTTCCATCCCTTTGATCTTGGATTGGTCCAACTTTTCAACCAGATGTTCATCCATCATCTTGGCAATCATGTATTCACTAGGTATCGCAATATCGTAGGTAGTTCCACCTTGCTTGATCTTAGTGTACATGGCTTCGTTGGAATCAAAGGTATCATATTGCACCTGAATCCCTGTCTCTTTGGTAAATTCCTTGAGCAATTCCGGATCGATATAATCTCCCCAGTTGTAGATGACCAGCTTGTCACTATTTTTGGTATTCATGCTCGCTTCGATCTGGTGGCTAATTCCCCAGAGGACCAGAATGACAAGGACAATCCCAGTTAGGAATGAATAAAGTTTTTTCATGCTGCTTCCTCCTTTTCACGAGTAATAAAGTAGTAACCGATGACCAAGAGCACACTAAAGAGAAAGACAAGGGCAGACAAGGCATTGATACTGAGGGAAATTCCTTGACGGGCACGTGAGTAGATCTCTACAGACAAGGTTGTAAAGCCATTTCCAGTTACAAAGAAGGTCACGGCGAAGTCATCAAGCGAATAGGTAAAGGCCATAAAGTAACCGGCGATGATGGCTGGTGTCAGATACGGCAACATGATCTCTTTGAGCATTTGCACTTGAGTAGCTCCCAAGTCATAGGCAGCATTAACCATATCCCGGTTCATTTCCTTGAGACGTGGCAAAACCATCAAGACCACAATAGGAATCGAGAAGGCCACGTGGCTAGCCAGAACAGATAGGAAACCTAGCTGGTACTTCACCGTCGTAAAGAGAATCAAGAAGCTGGCCCCAATCATAACGTCTGGTGCTACCATGAGAATGTTATTGATGGAAAGCAATGGTCCTTCTAACTTTTTCTTGGATTGGTAGATATAAATGGCTCCAAAGGTTCCAATCACTGTCGCAATCAAGGCTGACAAGAAGGCCAAGAGGAAGGTCTCTGATAAGATCAGCATCAGGCGACTATCTGCGAACAATTCATTGAAATGCTCAAGCGTGAAGCCCGTGAAGGCATTCATATCTCCCCCTTTATTGAAAGCATAAAAAATCAAATAGAAGATTGGAAGATAGAGGATCAGAAAGACGAAGCCTAGATAGAAATGAGATACTTTTTTCATCGTTCTCTCCTTTCTCTCGTTGCCCACATGGTAAAGAGCATGGCAAGGATCAGAACAACTCCGATAGTAGAACCCATTCCCCAGTTTTGTGTTGTCAGGAAGTGCTGTTCAATCGCTGTCCCTAAGGTAATGACGCGGTTTCCACCGATCATCCGTGTCAACATGAAGAGACTCAGACTAGGAATAAAGACAGATTGTACACCTGAGCGGACTCCATTCATAGACAAGGGGAAGACCACATGACGGAAGGTATCCCAACGATTGGCTCCCAAATCATAGCTGGCATTAATCAAGTTTGGATCTAAGTCATCTAAGACATTAAAGATCGGCAAAATCATGAATGGCAACTCGATGTAGCTAGCTACAAAGATAAAAGAGAAATCGGTAAAGAGAATCTGCTGGGGAGCGACTCCGAGAAAGCTTAAAAAGCTATTGATGGAGCCGTTTTGACCAAAGATTCCGATAAAGGCATAGGCCTTGAGCAAGAGATTGACCCAAGTTGGCAAGACGATCAACATTAACCACAACTGCCGATGTTTGAGCAGCGTCAAAAAGTAAGCAGTTGGATAGGAGATCAAGAGCGTCACCAGGGTGACAATTCCGGCATAAAGAACCGAATTAAAACTCATCTTTAAATAGGTCAGATTTTGCGAAGTAAAGAACTCTTTGTAGTTTTCAAGTGAGAACTGCCCTTCAACGTTAAAAAACGATTGAAAGATGATCATGACCACAGGAGCCAAGACAAAGAGAAAAATCCACAAGAAATAGGGGAGGATAAATAGATTAGAGGTTGTTTTCTTCATCTCTTTCCTCCTCAATGGCATTAATCAAACCAGCTTCTTGCTCTTCCACTTCAACGTACTCTTCGATCCGCGCATCGAATTCTTCTTCGGTTTCGTTGAGACGCATAACGTGGATATCTTCTGGTTCAAAGTCTAGCCCGATAACTTCTCCCACGATGGCCTTCCGAGTGGAGTGGATCATCCACTCATTTCCCAAATCATCATAGGCGATGATCTCGTAATGCACACCACGGAAGAGCTGGGTGTCCACCTTCACTTGGAGCTTGCCTTCTTCAGGAAGGGTGATTTGCAAGTCTTCAGGACGAATGACGACTTCAACTGGTTCGTTTGGACGCATTCCCCCATCGACGGCTTCAAAGCGTTTGCCATTGAACTCAACCAAGTAGTCCTCGATCATACGTCCATCTAGAATGTTGGACTCACCGATAAAGGTGGCTACAAAGTGGTTGATCGGTTCATCATAGATATCTACTGGTGTACCAGATTGGACGATCTCTCCTTCATTCATGACAAAGATCCAGTCACTCATGGCAAGGGCTTCTTCTTGGTCGTGGGTAACAAAGACAAAGGTAATCCCCAAGCGTTGTTGCAATTCCCGCAACTCATACTGCATGTCTGTCCGAAGTTTCAAGTCAAGTGCAGACAAGGGCTCATCTAAAAGGACCACTCGTGGTTCATTGATAATAGCCCGGGCAATAGCTACCCGCTGGCGTTGACCACCGGATAATTTTTGGATCGAACGTTTTTCAAAGCCTCCCAATTGCACCATCTTGAGGACTTCTGTTACTCGTCTCTCGATCTCAGCCTTGTCCACCTTTTTCAAACGAAGGGGAAAAGCCACATTTTCAAAGACCGTCATATGTGGAAACAGGGCATAGGACTGAAAGACTGTGTGGACATCCCGCTTGTTGGTTGGGACATCATTGATCCGTTCCCCATCAAGGTAGACATCTCCAGTCGTCGCATCCAAAAGACCGGCAATGATATTAAGGATGGTCGATTTTCCTGATCCAGATGCACCGAGCAGGGTATAAAACTTCCCTTCTTCCAACTCAAAATTGATATCCTTTAGGACAACGGTTCCGCTATCTTCAAAGACCTTTGAAACATTTTTAAACTCAATAATTGGTTTTTTCAATTCACATAAATTCCTTCTTTACTGCGATTACCAAACTGCTTTTCAAACGAAAATGCAGCGGCTGACAGGAAGACCTGTCAGACCACCAATACCTCTCGGGGACTTACTAGACTGCCCCACCTATTTACGGTATCGATAGGCACTCACCCCCTCTCCGACTGATGCTATCGATGGTTCACTATCAATTGTTCTTCAATACTTAAGCTCTTAGGCTTGGCCAATAATGCGAACTTCTGGTTCTAAACGGACGCCTGAGTGAGCTTCTACTGCCTCAATGACATGGGCGATCAAATCTTCGTAATCCTTAGCAGTTCCATTATCGACATTGACCATAAAGCCAGCATGCTTTTCAGAAACTTCCACACCACCGATTCGATAGCCTTTTAGACCTGCTTCACTGATCAATTGACCTGCAAAATGACCGACAGGACGCTTAAAGACAGATCCACAAGAAGGGTATTCAAGGGGTTGTTTCAACTGACGAAGATGGGTCAAACGCTCCATCTCCTGTTTGATTTGCTCGTGATTGCCTGGAGACAAAGCAAATTTGGCAGAGATGACGACAGCCCCTGTCTCTTGAATCTTAGAATGACGGTAGCCAAAAGCCAACTCTTTCGCCGACAAGGTTTCAATTTCCCCTTCCTTGGTCAAGACCTTACAAGATACAAGGACATGAGCAATCTCTCCCCCATAGGCTCCCGCATTCATAAAGACAGCACCACCGACACTGCCTGGAATGCCACTAGCAAACTCGAAGCCTTTCAAACTATGGTGCAAGGCCACATGGGTGGTGTCGATGAGTTTAGCTCCTGCCTCTGCTTCGATCACATAACCATCCACACTGATGTCACGCAAGCGATCAAACATAATGACAAATCCCGGAATGCCCCCATCGCGGACAATGATATTGGACGCATTGCCAAGGACCATCCATGGGATTTGCTCTTGGTTTGCAAATTTGACGATGCGTTTTAATTCGTATTGGTTGCGAGGAAAAGCTAAAAATTCTGCATTCCCACCTACCTTTGTAAAGGTATAATGTCTTAAAGGTTCTTGAAAACGGATATCAATCCCTTCAAGAATTTGATTTATTTTTTCATTCATCTTTCTGTCTGTTCTCTCTCTATAAAAATACAAACTATTATACCAAATTTTTAACTATTTTTCGACCCTAAAAAACAAAAGAAGGCCTATAATATTCAGGCCTTCCTTTTATCATTTACTATGCAATTTTACGAGCAATGGCACGATTCTTTTGTCCATCCAGAGCTGATTTGACCGAAATCCAAGCACCACCAAGAGTGAAGACAGCTAACATTCCTAGATTCAAGTAAAATTTGTCTGGGACATCCCCTTGAAATGTCGCTTCATTGACAATCGTCCAGGACAAATCAAATGGAAGATCGAGCTTACTCATGAGCGCCAAAGTATAATCTAATTGGTTGACCAAAAAGACGGTCAAGACCATCAAAATAGCTGAAACTACCACACCTTTTTTAGTCAATTTCTTACCAAGGATCTCATAACCTTTGATAGTACAATAACCGAGGGCAGCCCCTGCTAAAACAGATACATAGCCGAGACGCGCTACCAAGAGGGCAACTGCTCCACCGATGATTACACCGATCACAGCCCCTACAATCCCTAAAAGGAAGTTTTCTTCCCGCGCTTCATAAGCCTCAACTGTATCTTGCACTTCGGCTTGGTAGGCTCTAAAGGTTGCATCGTCGATTAAAAAGATCGCATCTCCAATTTGATACAGACCGATTGGTCCTTCCTCACCCGTTTCCGCATTCACTTGCACAAATTGGTGGTTGAGCAAGAAATCAACAATATCTTGGATAGCTGTCCATAAGGTTTCGACAGCCTTCCCTTTGGTCATTCCACCTTTGACAACGATCGAGGTCAAGTAACCATTAGAAGATATCGCATTAATGGCTTTTGATTGTTCTTTTAATTCATTCCAAAGAATTTCACTATCTTCGATCAAGTCTCCTTCGGAACCTTGTTTCACACTGAGTGAAATGGTAAATACATTCTTGGTTTGAGCGCCTTCAATGACTAACAAGAAGCCTTCACGCTCTCCATACATCACACGGGCTTCGCCATCAAATTGCAGCCCAAGATCGGTAGCAATACTATATAAATATTCTGGTTTCATGTTTCCCCCTAAACTTTCGGGAAAGCTTGAGCTTTTCCCCATACAATTCTCATTCTACCATAGGAGAAGCAAAAAGGACATATACATTCGTATACATCCTTCTTTCATTTGTGTTACATTGAGGTTTATTTCTCAACACGAACGCCAAATGTGTCAATTTTAAGTTGGAAAATCTGGCCTTCTAGCCCGAGTTCTTCAAGAGCTGCGACAATGGCTGCTGTATGCTCTGGTGCTAAGAGGTTCATGATCGTTGGGCCTGCTCCTGACAGATAGGTGGCGTATGCCCCATGCGCATGTGCTACTTCTTTGACCTGAGGGAACTCTTTGACCAAGGATTGACGGTAGCGCTCATGGAAATGATCTAACTCGATGGAGCGACCAGCCGTAAGTAAATCTCCCTTTAGGAGAGCTGCAATAGCAACATTGGCTACGCTACTGGCTGTAACAGCTTCCTTATAAGACCATTCTTTCGGGAGGACATTGCGACTATCACTGGTCTTCAATTGGTAGCTCGGTACAAAGGCCACAAGGTCACAGCTTGGGAAGTCAGCCGTGACATATTGGACATCTTCACCGATGTAGCTCGCAATGACCATATTCCCAAAGATAGCTGGAGCTACATTATCCGGATGACCTTCGATCTCGGTCGCGATGCGTAATTTCTCAGCGTCTGATAGCTGGAGGTTGGCTAATTGGTTGGCCAATTCAATCCCTGCGACAATGACCGAGCTAGAAGATCCAAGACCACGCGCCAAAGGCACTTGACTGGTCATCTTGATTCGATGGGGCTGCATATCCGTTGAGATAGAAAGAGCTGTTGAGAGCAAGAGGTTTTTCTCATCTGTCGGAATCCCTGCTCCTAGATCATGCTCAATAAACCAAGCATCAGCTGATTCAAGGACTTCAATAGTCAAATAGCGAGTCACGGCAATCCCAACAGAATCAAATCCTGGCCCTACATTGGCACTGGTTGCTGGAACAATAATTTTCATGCTTATTCTCCCAAGACTTTAAAGGTATTCAAGAGTTCGAAATTCGCCTCTGAATCCAATTTTTCAACCAAGTTCTTGAATTGTGTTTGGTTGACTTGGTGGGTAATGATGACGACACTTGCAAATTGACCATCTGAGTCTTCTTGGAGGATTTGCTTGAAGGAAGCTCCTTCTGCATTAAAGATTTCCGCAAGACGCAAGATTTGACCAGTCGCATCTGGTGCCTTGATTGAGAAGTAATAATTGTTCTTCACGTCTTCTGGCTTAGCCAATTGAAGAGGGCGACTGTATTCATTGAAGGCTTTACCGATCGTTCCTTCTTTTAGACGACGGACAATGCGCACGAGGTCGGCTACGACACTTGTCGCAGTTGGTTTTTGACCAGCACCTGGTCCGTAGTACATAGACTCACCAATACCGATGGATTCCACATAGACCGCATTCATAACGTCGTTCACTCCTGCGAGTGGATGTTGTTTTGGAAGGAAGGTTGGTGTCACTTCTGCTGCGATCCCTGACTCTGTTTCAACGATAGATCCGACCAGCTTAATGACATATCCAAGGCTTTGAGCAACCGATACATCTTGAGGAGTGATCTGGCTAATTCCTTTGTGACCTACTTGGTCAAATTGGATATTCATCCCAAAAGCGAACTGGCTCAAGATCACCATCTTGTATGCAGCATCGATTCCTTCAACGTCATTAGTTGGATCACTTTCAGCGTAACCAAGACGTTGCGCTTCTGCTAAAGCATTCTCATAAGTCCAACCTTCTTCAACCATTTTGGTCATCATGAAGTTAGATGTTCCATTGACCACACCAAGCACTTTGGTCACCTTGTCTGAGGCCAAAGAATTCACCAAGGTCCGAAGGATTGGGATCCCACCAGCTACGGCAGCTTCATAATAAAGGGCCACTTGGTGTTTTTTAGCAATCTCAAGCAACTCGCTTCCATGAACGGCAAGAAGGTCTTTGTTAGCAGAAACTACGTGCTTACCTGCTTCCAGCGCACGGGTGATAAAGGTCTTAGCTGGCTCGATACGGCCCATCAATTCAACCACGATGGCAATGTCCTTGTCTTCAATGATCTCATCGACATTGGTCACAAAGTTGTAGTCATGACCAGCAGCTTGTAATTTTTCCTTCTCAGCATCATCTCGAACCAAGACCTTGGCGATCTCGATTTCATCTTGAGCTGCCTGGGTGATTTTTTCATGGTTTTCTTTTAATAAAAATGGTACGCCACTAGCAACAGTACCAAATCCTAGTAAGGCAATCTTAACAGACATCCTATTGACTCCTTGAATTTTCTATAGTAGCTCCATTATAACAAAAACTTGAGCGTTTGACAGCCAATTGCCTTAAAAATTCTGAATGTTCATGACAGGATCTGCTTGTAGCAAGTTCTGGAAAAGAACATAGAATTTGTGGTACAATAAAGAAAATGATGAAAACGGTGACACTATGAGTAAACGAAGAGTACCTAAAAAAATCAAAGTCCTACTTGGAATTAATGCCCTCCTCCTGGTCTGTATCTTTATTTGTAGCTTTCTTCTGATCAAGCGGATCACTCAGCCGAATGAGGGGAATACCAGTGGCACTGCCATGACGCGTTCTCTCGAAGAAGGTAGCTCCTCTATCGAGTGGACTCGGGTGAAAAAGCCGGTCAAACTGCCAATCCTCATGTACCACTCCGTGCACAATATGGCCGAGTCTGAAGCTGCCAATGCTAATTTGATCGTTGATCCAGAAACCTTTGAAAGCCAACTAAAGGCCCTAAAAAAAGCGGGTTACTACACCCTGACACCTGGGGAAGCCTATCGCATCCTCGTCAAGAACGAAGTACCCAAAGGAAAGAAATTTGTCTGGCTGACCTTTGATGATGGCGTCGAAGATTTCTATACTATCGTCTATCCGCTTCTTAAGAAGTACAAGATGACCGCCACCAATAATATCATCACGGACTTTACCCAAAAGGAAAAAGAAAATGTCCTGACCTTTGACCAAATCAAAGAGATGAAACATGCTGGCTTGACCTTTGAAAGCCATACAGTCAATCATCAAGACCTAGCCAATTCCAGCCTTGAGACCCAAAAGAATGAGTTGGTTGCTTCTAAACGCCTGCTAGATAAGGTGCTGGATCAAAATACCAGCGTTATCGTCTACCCATCCGGTCGCTACAGCCAGGTCACGATCGACCAAGCCAAGAAAGCTGACTACAAACTAGGCCTCACCACTAAAAATGGACTAGCCAGCTCCGCTGATGGACTCTATTCCCTCAAACGAGTCCGGATCCTTCCAACCACTACAGGAGAAGATCTCCTAGCCATGATCCAAGAATAAAGAAAGACCCCTGTCTGAAATCATTTCAGACAGGGGTTCTTGTTAGAGTTCCTGCTCTAGTTCATTTAGAAAGGTGATTAAAAATTGATGGCGACTTTCTGCCATTTGTTTAGCAGTCTCCGTGTTCATTTCATCTTTTAAGAGGAGCAACTTGTCGTGGAAATGTTGGACGGTATCAGTAAGGGGTCTCCCTTTGTGGCCACCATAGGAAAAAGTTCGCGCAATTCCTATAGCTCCTATCGCATCCAGGCGGTCTGCATCCTGGACAATCTTGCCTTCTAACGATTCTGGATGTTTACCGCGATTTTTGCTGAAAGAAACAGCATTGATTACCCGACAAATCTGGTCGATTTGGTTTTTAGGAGTACCGATCTCTTCTAGAAACTTACGAGCATTAGCATTATTCACTGTTTGAAACAATTTATCATCATCAGCATCATGAAGAAGAGCTGACAAGCCTACTATCTCCAGATTACATGGACCTTCTGCTTGTGCGATTCTCATAGCATTGCTATAGACGCGAAGGGTATGCGCCACATCATGGCCATCCGCTCTATCAGCAAATAAGGTTTTCACATACTGCTTAGCAGCAAAAATTCGTTCTTCGATCATCGTTCTTGTCCTTTGTCGTTTCTTACTTTAATCAATCTCATTATATACCTTACGAGCCTTTTCAACATCATAAATTTGATCAAATTCTTCTTTGGTCTGCGTAGTATGGGTATGCCCATCTCTTGATAGCTCAGATGGAATAGTCACGTCATGGTAAAGATTTACACCCTTCTTCATAAAGAGTTCATATACAGATATGGGCCTTGAATATCGATCGGCACTGTTCCTGGGATTTAAAATCATTACTTTTGTATCCTTTTGTTCAAGCAACTGATAAGCTTTCGAAGATTTTTTGAATTGCGTTTTTGATAAGTTTTTAGGATCAAAAAAGAAACTTACATCGTCTAAAAAGATATCTTTCAAAAAACTGCTATCTGGATCTTGAAGACTCTTGAACTGTACTGAAGGTTTCCTCTTGTTATTTATCGCAAGTTGATCATGTTGTTCCAATTTATGGGTATCCAAATTAAGAAACATCTTCTTTCGAACAGAAGGATCCTTCAAACTTCTGATAGATAATTCAACTAGTTCGCTTCCATTGGATCTATATATGGGACCTAAGTCTGATGGAATATAGTTAGAATCAAAGTTCTCCACGAACTTATATAAATCAATTTCTTTCTCTTCTTTTAATTTCTTTCCTTCGATCTTATAAAGGTTCAACGTCCAATATTCATCCTTAGATGGTCGTTCCATATAATAATAGGGATAATCTTTTAATTTCATATTGGAACGCAGAATGTGATATTCTCCCGCACGAACCTGGTTGTAATTTCTATAACTTCTATACTTCTTTATTTTCTGATCTTCCTCAGGTGTCGTTGATTTCCAGTGAGCAATCAGACCAGCACCATCCGCAATCATCTCATAGTCATCAATTTTGGCTTTTCCATTGTACTGACCAAATTGACGATAATACTGCTTTTCATAGGTATGATAACAAAACCAAATGACTCCAATGGAAGTGAAGAGCACCAGCAAAGAATATATGACTTTTCTCTTTGTCATTTTCACGATTAAAACAGATCCTTTCTAGGTGAATTTATGTTCACTTTATAAGTTAGATCATGGAACAAAATGAGTTTTTTCTAGTCATTCATTTGTAAGCCACAATCGGTTCAATTTCTTCCATTTTAACGATTAATAATTCTCGATTTTTATAAACGGAAGATATGATCGGCATTCTTGCTATAAAAAAGAAGAATAAAGATATCAAGCCATTCACAACTATGAGTGCTACTTCTGACCCACTTGTATCAAGCAAAAAAAGTACCAAGCAGATGAGATTCAATAGTATACCGATACCCAGAACAGGAATTCTTTTACCGTTTGGTTTAAAGACTAACTTGAAACGTTTACAATTATTAGGTATTAGTAATGCTGCTTTTCTTCGAGCTGATTTTTCATAGAAAATAGCTCCTAAATAGGCAAGGACCATAGAGAAAACAAATAGGGCTATCTTCATAAATAACTGTTGATTAAGTCCCGAGCTAATAAAAATAGATTTTAAAATTCTATACAAAATAGCTACAAGAGGTTGCACCATAACAGCTATAGTAGTCGAAGTCAAGCTTGTTCTAGACTTAATTTCAAATGAATTATTAGATGGATCCAATTCTATCATATCAAAGTTAATTTCATTGGGAAGTAAGCCTATCAAAAACCGTCTTCCTCTTATCGAAGCTAAGTCTAATAAATATTTCTTATTATCAATCTCGACAATACTATAAGCTAAGGTATTCGAATTTCTAAATTTTAAATGAATCATTTACCCATCCAATCATTTTCTAGGGGATTTCCCACCTTAAAGCTGTTCTCACCTATTTTTCAGATTTCGAGAGAACGAACGACCCTATTTTTTTGATAACTGCTACTACGACTAAAACCATCGCATACAATAAAAACGGCGGAATTAAAAGAAGTGCGAGTTTCCAGCCTTTGAAAAAAGCAAGTCCTTTTGTGGATTTACCAGATTTAGCTGGTTTTACTTCTATCAGCTTCATTCGCAATAGCTTCAAAGTGACTTCTTCTTGTCTTTCATCAAGTAAAACACTCTTTTCTCCTGAGTTTTCACTATCTAGGTAGGCCTGAGCCATTCGGACCAGATACAATCCCTCATCTTCTTTCGCAATGGTACGAAATAGCTCCATTGCCTTATTTCTATTCCCTTTGAGGTACTCATTGACTGCCTTCAGATACATAGATTCCAATTGTGAGAACTTGTTGTTTGTCACTTCCTTTAGAACGGCATCATTGGGCTCTTTTTTGACCAGTAGATCATAGCGAGCTCTGTATGCCATCTTGAGTGGTTCAACATCTGCCAAATAGTTAGAGAGTAACTCCTCAAACTCATCCTCCTTCAAATCAGGTCTAGAAAATAAGTTTGCATTCAATAGAATTTCGTTTAATTTTACTTGTTCAACATCTGTAAACTTTTGAATCTTTTTGAGTTCGTCTACAACTGCTTCAATGGATCCAAAGTCACCAATCCTATAGAAATAGAAAATAGTGGCAACCTGTACACGCGCTTTAATAGTTTTGATACTCTTTCTTTTTTGGTTCAGAATATAGCTTGCCATCAAGTCAAGATTTATGTCCTTATAGATAAGACTATTCAACTTTTTGATTAAAAGAGTATCTTTAATGATAACTAGAATCAGCTCCATCAGTAAGTAAATCAAAAAACAAATGGTCGCGATCCTTTTACTTTGGGTCACTTGCACTGCATATAAAAATGGTAGAGCTAGAATAAGCAGTATGAATATCGCTGGGATATTGTAACGTCTTCTTAGTTCTTTATAATCTTTCACCATAAATCTCCTTAGTTATTAGTTTTTTGTTATTTGTTTGCTCTGTCTTAAAATAACTCACTTAAAAGTCCCACTTAATGGTTTAATTCTACAAGTTAACTCCTACCATGATACCGAAATTTTGCGGTTTGGACAACTTCCTCACTAGTTGGAAATAGTTACAAGAAAAAATCACCTCTCGGTGGTTAGTATATAAATAAACTTTTTTTCATAAAACAATCTAAGTGATGCCAAAGGAAATAAAATAAACTATACTATGTGGCTCATTCAAACATACACTGAAACTTTCCGCCGTGAGAAAAGTGCTAGAAACACTTTTGTTTCTAGCACTCGGAATTATTGAGACCTTAGGCTCAATAATTAGTCATGGAACTTCTTCGAAGTTCACTGACGTCCGTCTTCACCTAAGGAAAGTTTCTAAGAGAAGTTTATCTTGAAGTTGACACCTCTCGGTGGTTCTTACTTCTTCTTTTGTGGAAAGAGGGGGAGACCTAACGTAGCGATTTTTTCAGCTGGGATCTTCATGCCATCCTTGATCCACTTGGAGATGACAGAGACAATGGCTGAGCTCCAGAAAGAATTGAGGTAGCTGCCAGCGCCATTTGATGAGCTGCCATTTCGTTTTTCTAAAAAGTCATAGACCGCCTTGGTCAAGAGTCGTTCAAAATTGTAATCAATGGCCAGGCTGATAATCTTCGCTTCTTTCTTAACTTCCTTAAAAAGATAGACCCAGACTTGGTAGAGATCTGTCTTGAGGTTGTAGCCATCTAAAGACTTGGTAATCTTTGCGATACTAGATTGAAAGATAGACTCTAGAATCTCTTCTTTTGATCCATAATTGCGGTAAAAGGCCGCGCGAGAGACCCCAGCACGCTGAACCAGCTCAGAGATGGTGATCTTTTTCAGATCTTTTTTCTCCAATAGTTGCAGGAGAGAGATTTCGATGGATTCTCGTGTAATCGCATTGTTTTCTTGGTTAAATCGTTTGAGATTTTCCAAGGATTTCTCGGATATTTTTCTTTCTGCCATAACATTTACTTTCTATCTGTCTCACCTGATGTTATCTGCTTGGATAGCATGGTACTTCATGATATAATTGTAAAAGAAGACAAACTACTTGTCAATGTACATTTTTATACAATTATGAGG
>SKES01001534.1_pt1 | contig 13401 bp, 8 predicted proteins | sample 4826851 | NCBI WGS metagenome assembly SKES01 (sample SAMN11008803, study PRJNA524170) | human gut metagenome | biome: Human fecal sample; material: Feces; isolation source: fecal sample from pouch patient p52 | host: Homo sapiens | place: Israel: Tel-Aviv | collected 2016-09-04 | reverse complement strand
AAAGGACTTAACAGTCCTTTTTTATTCAATTCAATATTAATGTTCGTGTCCGCAGTCGCAGTCATCATCGTCACAATCGCAATCAAACTCAAGTTCGATTTCTTCGTGACAGTTCGGACATACGATAGCGTTATCATCGTCAATCATATCAAAATCAATCATAACGTCTTCACCACAGTTAGGACATTGAATTTCAAAATAATCATTTCCGTCACTGTCGTAATCATCGTCATCATAATCGTCGATATAATCATCGTCGTCATCGTCATCATAATCGTCATACTCATCGTCACCGTACAAATCGTCGGCAATTTCAAGTACGCAATCATCAAGCTCGTCAACAACATCTTCAACATCATCAACTCTTGAGTTTAATTCTTCAATAGTATCAGCCATTTCAGACATAACGTCAAGCAATTTGATAATAAGCTTACCTTCGTCACTCTTTGGGCTAAGGTCAAGACCGTCTGCATAACCCTTTAGATATGAAACTTTTTTAATTAAATCTTCCATAATTAATCTCCTTTCATTCAAAAGGCTGAAAGAAAATTGTTCACAACACAAAATAAGTGCCGTGTGCGATTTTATTCAGACTTATTTTACTCTTTCCATGTATTCGCCTGTTCTTGTGTCTACTCTGATAACTTCGTTCATATCAACGAATAGAGGTACTTGAATTGTAGCACCTGTTTCAAGAGTAGCAGGCTTTGTAGCGTTTGTAGATGTGTTACCTGCGAAACCCGGTTCTGTATCAACGACTTCAAGTTCAACGAATGTAGGCGGTTCAACACCGAATACGTTACCCTTGTAAGACATAACCTTACATACGTCATTTTCCTTAACGAACTTCATTTGTTCTTCGATTTCTGACTTAGCAATGTCAAGCATATCGAATGTTTCGTTGTCCATAAAATGATAGAAATCATCATCACCGTATGAATAAGCCATATCCTTTCTGTCGATATGAGCTTCTTCAAACTTTTCTGTAGGTCTGAATGTCTTTTCAACGACACCGCCGCTGATTATGTTCTTAAGCTTTGTTCTTACGAAAGCAGCACCCTTACCAGGCTTAACGTGCTGAAATTCTACGATTTGAAATACATTACCTTCGTGTTCAAAGGTTCTGCCATTTCTAAATTCACCAGCTGTAATCATAAATTAATCCTCCTGAATCTTTTGTAATTTAATATTAATAATTATATTTTAATATATTTTGTCTAAAAAATCAAGTATTTATTAGTTTTTTTTCCTTTTTATTATTACAGGTTTAAAACTTGTAAATTAATAAAATGATATTAGCGTACTATCGCCGTTCTGCTATCGGCATCCCAATCTACGTCATATCCCATATTTTCCGAAAGGAAGCGTAGCGGTACCATTGTTTTGCCGTTTACGAGTCTTGCAGGCACATCCATTTTAGCGGGTTTATTATTTATTCTTGCGTTGACGTTATCTATTGAAAATGTTACTGCCTTATTCTCAATCGTTGCTGTTGCTGTCTGAGTTTCACTATCCCATTCAACATCTGCTCCCATTTGCTCGAACAAAAATCTCATAGGCACAAGCGTGCTGCCGTCCTCGATAACCGGCGGTACGTCAAAGCCGAGAATATTACCGTTAAACTCAATATAAGGCGTATCCGACGGGCATTTTTCATTTAATACATCTTCAATATCTGCCATATCATATTCTATTAATCTTTTTCTTGTCTGTAAAACAAGTTTATCTTTCCACAAAGTACAATTAAAAATATGTTCATCATCACTGTCTGCAGGGATTGCTATATCAACAGAATATACACCGTCACGAGATATTCTGAATGTATCAACATTATCATATTGTGTTTCAACATAGATATTACCCTTTGCTTTATAGTAACATGTTATAGGTCTTTCTTGCACCACTTTAATTAAATCCGACTTATTTTTTTCTATGAACATATCTTTCACTTCAAACCTATAATTACTTAAGTTTACGTAATTTGTCAACTTTCCTTGAAATACAAGCGTATTTCTGCCATTGCTTTGCGGCATACTACTCCTTTCATTATCAATTTGCCAATCAATCGCATCATAAGAATAGTAAATAGTATTTTTACTTTCATATTCTTGTGGTCCTAATTTTGTGTATTCTTGTGTTTCAGCATAATAAACACCGTCTACATATTCAAAATCGGTTAACGGATTATCCAACTGAACTTCGCATAACAAATTAAAATTTTCATCCAATATATATATTGGCATAATTGCCGAACCACGTTTTCTTATCATTTTATCTATTACTAGAGAAGGGTTGAAATATATTTCATTATATACAATATATTTATCCCCGTAATGCTTAATTTTCGCACGATGCAATCCACTAATTTTCATACGCACCTCATCGCTAAGATCCATATCACGCCACTCTACCAAATCATCGGATTTTGTAAATTTAGTATCTAAAAAAGGGCATTGTATAAATTCAGTACCTGTCCACCAGAATTGAATTCCGTTGTTAGTTTTCACAACTATATCACGATATTTATAACAAGAATCTAGAGGCTTATCGTAATCATTACTTTTTAAAACTACTGTTTCTGCATTCGCACTTAATGTTGTTGATAATAAAACAATAAATAATAATCCTATCATAAACTTTTTCATTCTTTTATCCTCCCCAAAATACAAAAAAGGGTGCAAAGTCTTATTTGTTGTCAAAGACTTTACACCTTTTAATAAATCCTTATGTCCTATACTGTTTTATTTAATTCAGCCTTTAACTGATTGATTTTACTGTCTAATTTTATCAGTTGTTATTAATATATTTACATTATAACATATATTTTTCAAACTGTAAAGACTTTGTCAGTTAAAAATTGCAAGTTCCGTTAGGGCAATGCGATTGGATATATTCGTCAAGTATTTTTGCCGCAAGACCGACTTTATCTTCGCAAGTGCGTTTCTTATAATATTCTTCTGTTCTCTTTGACGGAACGGGACTGTTATCTTTTCCGTCAAGTCCTAAAAGTTCTCGGCATATAATAGAGCCTGTTTCCGCTTTAAATTGATTTGCGAGTTCCTGCACAAGTGCGTAGGTATCTTTTTTACCCTCATAATCTTTCGCGTCGTCATATCCGTACAAAATTCCGACAACCATAAACATTCCCGTTACGGCACCGCAAACTTCTCTCATTCTGCCCATTCCGCCGCCGAATGATGACGCAAGTCTCAGTGCCGTCTTTTTATCCATTTCCATCAAGTCGCTAAACGCCGCCACCATTGCCTGTGAGCAGTTGTATCCCTCTTTAAATGCCTGTCTGGCAAGTTCTTCTCTTTTGTTCATATTAATCACCTTACGTTTTTATTCTAATTATATCACACTTGTCAAATAAAAAAACTGCGAGTATTGTTACCCGCAGTTTTTCACATTATTCAGCTGTTAATCTTTCATATTCAGCCTGTGTAATCGGCATTACAGTACCGTGACGATATGTACCGTCAAACGAGAAGTCTGAATCTGCCGTAAATTCACCCTTTGTAATATCGGTTGTTACAAAAGGCTTATAGCCCTTACTCTTTGAGAAGTAGTCAAGAAGTAAGCACCATTCATTTTTACCGTTTAATTTATAAATTGTAGGACCTTCATAACCTGTCATACTACTCAAATTATAGTTTGCAACATCTTTCCAATCACCGCTTAGAGATGTACACTCCTGCATTGTGATACTTGATTTTGCCTCATTCTTTGTAAATCTGTAATATGTACCCTCATGGTCGATAATAGTTGTATCAATAACCGCGTTAGGCTCTTCTATATACAATTCAGGAGCAGAGAATGTCTTGAAGTCCTTTGTATAACTTCTGTAAATTCTGTACTTTTGATAGCTGTCATCGCTTACAACCGATGCCCAGAATACCATATATTCATCCTTTTCAGGGTCATAGCAAGCCTCCGGCGCCCATGTACAACCGGCATTGTCATTATTAATCTTTACAAGGCTTGCCTCGCTCCAATTAACAAGGTCACTGCTTTCCCATACAACAATGCTCTTTGAGCCTTGCTGTGCGGCGGCTGTCCAGTTATTCTTTAAGTTATAGACGCTTAAGTCTGTTGCGATAATAAAGAACTTACCGTCCTCACCGCGAAGAATATACGGGTCACGAACGCCCTGTGTACCGACATTACTTGTCAAATACGGTTGTTTATTATTAAGCGTTGTCCATGTCTTACCGTCTTTTGATACTGAGAAATAGATTTGTTCACGAGTTGCGTCCTCTTGTGTATCAACGAAGTGAACAAACAAGTACGCACTCATATCATCAAGGTTCTTAATATTAATTGTCTTTTCCACCTTTTTCTTTTCTGTTGTTCCGTCTGATAATGTTGCTGTTATTTTATACTTACCTACTTCAAGATTATCAAAACTGCCTGCCGCATTTGTCTGCTCTGTTCCGACTGCCGTACCGTCTGAATCAGCCAATGAAACCTTTACGGCATACTTATCTTTCGTCGAATCACAGTCACTTGCATAAACGATTTTATTTCCGTCGGCATATGCTTTGAAACTGTCAATAACCGCTGTATATCCCAATACAGTTACGTCGAAGTTTCTTGTAAATTCAACACCGTCTTTTGTCATTTTTGCAGTCAAAGTAGCTGTTTTTGTTTCGTCACTTCTTGTAATCTTACCTGCCGTTGTAACCACAGCAGCGTCTGAAGTTGACCAAGTAACACCCTCTTGCGTAGGGATTGTAATGTCAGATGTAACAGCTGTCAAATCACCCAAATCAAGTGAATTTAAAGGATTTTCGTAAGCATAGTTATAGATTACAAAATCATCTATATAACCTGTTGCATACTCGCCAGAACCCCAGTTAGCCTTACCGATATATGCAACTGAATTTTTGCCGAGCATATCCGAAATATTAACTGTTGAATTAACACTGCTTGTTCTTGTTCCGTTTACATAAACATCCGTTACGCCGTCGGCAATCGAAATGATTACATCGTTCCATTCATTTGTGTTATACGCACCTTTTGCCGCCTCACTTCTTGTACCGGAATTATTATATCTTTCAGATGTAAGTGTGCTGTTGTTTGTCATTGCACCAAGATACTGTTCTTTTTGATATGTCTGTGCACTGCTGTTTGGTGAGGCAAAGAACCACCATGATGTTGTTGTGGTTGTCGGCTTAACCTTAAATGAAATTGTGATATTTTTCTGACCTGTCAAAAGTGAATTGCCGTTTGCGTCTGTAAGCGTAACAACCGTTCCGCTTGTTCCGTCAAACTGAATACACTTCTTATTGTCAACCGTAACAAATTTCGGTGTACCTGTTGCCTTGCCGTATGATGATGTACTTGTTAAGTCACCGTTATCAAAATTCATATTGATAAGTTCGCCGCTTTCAGGAACCGTCGGTGCTGCGGTTGGTTCAGGAGTCGGCGTCGGTGCCACCAACTCACTGCTGTAAGATATTACATCTGCGTCAAAGTTATCATATGAAACAACTCTTCCTCTTGCACCGTTGTATGAACCTGTTAATTCAAGCGATTTAACGCTTATAGGTGTGCTTATTGTTCCTGTGTAACTTACATCAGTCTCACCGCCTGTAAAGCTTACGCTTGCCGAGCCTGTTCCGTCTATTATAATTTCTACCTTTTTATTAAGTCCCATATTATTTGCGTACTTCTGTGATGAAGTCTGCCAACCGTTTGCACCACGCAATGCACCGTTTTTGACATCAGTTGATTTACACTGGATTATCGGTTTTTCCGAATCGGCAAGTACGTCTGTACCTCCGATACGCATTTGATTAAGATTATATCCGCCGCCTGTGATTGTAAATCCTACAATCTCGTTACCGTCTGCATCTTTAACAGAGAATGTATTTTCCTTACCGTTCTGCTCCCAACCTGAGAACATATCGAATGTAAGTCTGAACTTATCTTTGCTTGTAAGAGTTTGTGCCTCTGTAAGTTCTGCTTTTGCAGTTGCTTTAACAGGAACAAATACATTACCGAATCTTTCAAGACCTGTTGCATATACTTGATTTCCGTCTGCCGACAAATCTCCTGCACTTGCATTAAAGATATTTGTTGAATCTTCAAAATCATCGCTCATTTCATCAATATCCGTAACGCTCGGTGCTCCGACTGCCGTTTCCTCCGACGGAGTTGCATCAACCAAAAATTCTGCGATATTTGTCATATTAGTATCGTTAGTATATCTGAAGTAACGATATGCGTTTTGATCAGCCAAATCTGTACTGCTTATTGTTGTGTACTGACCTGACGGAATTGCCGTACTTATTGTATACAAATCAGTCCATGTTATGCCATCGTTTGAAGCCTGAACTTTACCGTCCTTTGTTCTTTCCGGCATACCTTTTCCGCTTCTTGCGGCAAGTTTTACGTTGTTTACTTTAACAGTCTTGACGAAGTCGTACATTACATAGCCGTTTTGTACGCCGTCAAAATATGTATTAAGGTCGCCGTCTGCCGCTTTGCGATAATCGTTAGCGTCACTCGGTGCTGTTGAGGCATTTCCCCATGAAGCCGTTCCGCTTAGAGTATACATTGTTACCTTAATATCTTTTGTAGCCTTAACGTCACCGATTGTCGCCGTTATTGTAACTGTTCCTGCTGACACGCCTGTTACTGTACCGTCTTGTGAAACAGTTGCAACTTTTTCATCACTTACGCTCCAAACAGGTGTACCCTCTGCATTTGTATCAAGAGTATATTGTGATGTTTTGCCGACACCTACAGTTGCCGCACCTGAAATTGTTGCATAAACAGTGATGTCATAAGTTTTTGAAGTTGTGTAGTCGCCTACCTTAACCGTAACAGTTACCTTGCCCGGTTTCTTAGCCTTCAAAAGACCTGTCTGAGAAATTTCGGCAATACCGTTTTCAGTTGCATCACTGTCAACAGACCAAGTAACATCACCTTTTAAATTTGTGCCAAGGGCAAGTTGTACCTCGTCACCGCGTTTAATTTCAACGTCACTGCCTGTAATAACCGCATAATCTGTTCCAAGCTGTGAAGTAGTGTTTGTTACAGTCGCTTTCGGAGTAACTCCGTCCCACGCCATAAATTTGAATGTACAGTCTGTAAAGTCACCTGTTAGTTCTCCTGTCGGTTGGTTTACCGTAACAGCTTTTAGCAAACCGTTTTTATCGTACACTGCAAAATATTGGTTATATCCGTTCAATGTTTCGCTCGGTGTATAGCTGTATTTTAAACCTGTGCTTGTAGGTTCAAAACTTGTAACCTTTGCACCTGTTTCAATCAAATATGTTGTTACTGTATTTGCTTTTAAAGTTGTTGTAAGAGTTTTTCCGTCAAGTACAGCACCATCCTTGATTTCTGCCCACTTTTCGTTACCTGCCATATCTGTTCTGATTTCTCTTACATTTATACCTACCGTATTAAATCCCGAAAGGTCAAATACATAATCAACATCAGACGAATTTGCACCGTTGTTTGCTACGATTTTAATATCGCCTGTATTTTTGTTGTATGCGGCAAGTGTGTTTGCCGATGAGGCTATAATTGTATCACCGGGATTTATGTACTTTGTAAATTGACCGTATGTGTAATACTTATTTGTAAGTACCAATTTTTCTTTGTCGTGGTCTGCCATACCTACGCCCCAAAGCGATTTTGTCCATATGTTTTTTTGAGGATCATATATATTACAATCGTATTTAATATATTGGTCATTATTCTCCTCCGTCTTGTTTCCGCTCGTCGGATCTATGAATTTTGAGTCCTTATGGAAGTCCACTATATCCCACATTACCCATGCGGACGGTTGCATACCGTTCATATCTTCGATAATCATACTTGCAAGAGTTGCACCGTTACCGCCCTTGTCAACTTCACTCTGCCATAGGTTTTTGCCGAGTTCAAGTGCCTTTGCCTTAACCTGTGCGTGATAGCCACGGTCTGAATATGTGTGAGTATCAACTCTGCCAAGTGCAGTCTTTGCCTCGTCTGTAAGACTTCCGAGATTGTTTGCTGTTTTCTTCAAACTTGTTTCGTCCATACCTGCCACAAGCACGTCCGTAAATCCTGCATTGTCAAGTGCTTTTCTTGTTTCCGTAATCATCTTTGACTGACTTGCACCCGGATCAAAGTGACAGCCCTCTTGTTTTGGTGAGCCGTAACCCCAATAATCCGTATCAGGCTCATTCATAGGCGAATAGCTCTTAAATTCTATGCCGTTATCTTTGAACAACTTTGTTGCGTCTGCAATAAACTTGGCAAAATCATCATACATATCGTCATTTAAGTTATTCAATTTTCCGTTTGACGTAACCGTTCCGTCACTGTTTACAGTACCGCCGCCGCTTGTACAGCCTGTTTTAGTCATAAAATACGGTGCGGAATTTGAAAATCCTTCAAAATACAAATCAGGATTTGCTTTTAGTGCCGCTTTTGCGATATTTAATTGGTTTTGGTCTTTCGTAATGTCATATGTAATGCTCTTTACATCTTTGCTGTCACTTGACAATTTGTAATCACTGTACACGCCGGGTACTTTTGAGTCAGAACGGTTGATGTGATTATGGGTCGGATCGTCACCGCCGCCTAAGTTGTAACGTGCGATGTCAAGTCCCAATCCCTCGTCTGAAAAAAATGCCTCTGCCGCCGCATTGGTAAGTTTTTCACTGTAACCTAATCTGTTCGCCCACCAGCAAAGTGCAGTACCCCAGCCTTGGAACTCACCGTTGTTAAAAGGTGACGCGTCAGCCGGATTAAGCTGTACATATGTCGGTTTTGTATCTTGAGCAGATGCACTGATTAAGCCGCCAAAAGGAAGCATAGCACATGCCAAGATTGTGCTTATAATCTTTTTCTTATTCATTGGTTTTTTCTCCTCCTTAAGATTACATTATCCGTTAATTATATTATAGCACTCCCACATAGGGCATTACAATTATAAGATTTCTAAAATAGTTGTAAATTTTCTAACTGTTTTGCTTTACTTTTGTACTTAGATATTTTATAATAGATATTAGATTAAAGACGCGTCTGTCAACACTTTGCCGACAGACTCAACAGATATATTGGAGGCGGATAATATGTTCAAACCTGTATCAGCAAAAGAAGAACGACTTTTACCGGTGTATGTCTACGGCTCGGAATCGCTTGAACATCAAGCACAAATAAGTCGCGGCAAAGGTTTTATGCTACATTCTCAAATTTCCGTTTGTTACAGCGGAGAAGGCGTTTTTACAGACCACAACAATGTTTCGCACAAAGTTCAAAGCGGAGATATTATGTACTTTACTTCCGCAACATCAAATTCATATAAACCCACCTCTGTTCCATGGAAAACAGACTACATCGTTATGGGCGGATATGCTCTGATTGAGCTTATGAGGTTTTTGGGATATTCAAAAAGCGGTGTAATTCACCTTACCGAAAATATTAAAGAAAAAGTATATCAAAATTTTAAAACAATTATTGAACTAAACAACTCCAATACCGAAAATGCTCATTCGATTTGCAGCAGACTTTTGTATACCGTATTGTTCGATATTGCATCTTGCATTGAAGGCAATCCCAACAATGACAAAGCGAATTTAATCAAGCCGTGTATTGATTATATAAAATCTAACTATATGCACGATATTTCAATATCCGCTTTGGCTGAAATGATTAAAGTAACTCCTACTTATCTCGGAATTATTTTTAAAAAAGTTTACAATATAACACCGCAAAAATTTCTTACCAATATACGCATAGAAAATTCCAAACAACTTTTAGTCAGCAACAAAAATATGTCACTTTCGGATGTTGCAATTAATTCGGGTTTTAACAGTGAAAGTTATTTTTGCAACACATTCAAGAAATATATAGGCATTACACCTACGGAGTACAGAAGTATCAACACATTCGGAGAAATATAAGCTATGAAAAAGAATTACGAAAAAATTTTACCGACATACATATGTGATATACAGGAAATAAACAATCTTTCAAAGGTTATGTTTATGAACAACTTTCCGCACCATCAATTCATTTTGTGTACAAGCGGAACAGGTAAAATATGCACCGAAAACAACATTGAACAAACCGTAAGCAAAGGCGATATTGTATTTATAAATTCTTCAATTCTGTTTTCGCTCAGACAGCAAGAAAATTTTTCTATAAAGCGTATTGCGTTTAACGGTAATTTCGTTACAAATTATCTCCAATACTTTGATTTTAACCCAGCCGTTGTTTTTGTTCCGAAAAGCAACGAAGTTTTTAACGCATTTAATATTGCGTATGACGGCTATATGCACGATAAAGACGATATACAAAATTCTGTTAATATGTACAATCTTATCGGTGTATGCGGTGAAAGTTATGTTTCATCAAACCCCGCTCTTTTGACACCCGAAGATTTTATTGCCGAGAGTGGTTTTGATTTCATAAAACAAAACATATCTTCAATAAATATAGACTTTTCACCATATCTGAAATTACACAAAATTTCAATAACGGAGCTTAACGATATTTTTATAAGCCGTTACGGCAAAAATATTAATGAGCTGATTTACTTTTACCGTATGGAATTTGCGAAGTACGCGGTTTTCAAGGTAGGAAATACTCATTACGAAAGGTATTATAATCAATGCGGTTTTAAATCTCCCGAAGAATTTTACAGTGAATTTAAAAAGTATGCGAATATGACCGTAGAGGAATACCTTAACCTCGTTTGGGCAAAATAATAGGCTGTCGGCAAAAAACCGACAGCCTATTGTTTTATTTATTTTCAATTTTATACAACATCGTTGCCGCTTCGGCACGTTTCATATTATTATTCGGAAGTATCGTGTTATCCTCATAACCGCTCACAATACCTGTCGAATACAACTTGCTCACACCTTCTTCCGCCCACTGCGGTATATCGTTTTTATCCGCAAACGGAAGATTCGGCAAATCATCATTATTCGGAAGTATTCTTCCCAAAATCGTCATTGCCTCTGCACGCGTTATATTGTCATACGGTGCAAATGTGCTTGTTCCGTCGTCATTGACGCGGCCTAAAATTATACCCTCTTTATACACAGCTTTTACAGCCGGAACTGCCCACTGCGGTATTATATCATTATCCGTAAAATCAAGCTTTACATCATCATATTTTGAAAAATCAAGTTTTTTGTAATTTGCTATCATCGATGCAAATTCCGCTCTGGTCATATTGTTGTCAGGTTTAAAAATCATTTTTCCGTCTTCTTCAAAACCGCTGATAATCCCTGTTGCCGCCATATCGGCAATTATGTCCTTTGCCCAGTGATTTTCTGTATCGTAAAACGGATTAGGTGTACTCGGATAATCCGAAATATGCACCGGTATTTCTTTCGTTAAATTTCCTGCCGTCACCTTTATTTTACCGTCTTTGTTGACCGTATCGGCAAGTGTGAAAATGCCGTCCTCTGTTATCGTACCTATATCACCCTCAACTTCCCATTTATACAATCTGTTTGTTGAAAGCAATTCGATTCCGTTTTTGTATGACGCCGCCGAAAGATTAAGCTGTAATTCTTCGTTTGCCTCTGTATAGATTTCGCTGATTTCTTTCCAGTCCGCTTGATTATATACCTTTATTTCTTCAGGTGTTTCATAAACGCCGTATGTCACGTCCGCCACGTCACCGTTATCGCCGTACATAACAACTTTAACATCGCCTGTACCGTTAAGCGATACTGCTCCGTTTTCGTCTACCGTACTGTCCGTATCGGTGTCCGCACGATATTTTATATTATACGGTTCTTCCATTTTATAATTTGCGGTATCGTATACGCTTTCTATATTAATATTCGCGGTCATTCCCGAAAGATAGTTATTATTAGTTCCGCCTGTAATATTGATTATCCACGGAATATTCGTTCTCTCGCGATTGTCCTTTAAGAAAATATAATTTGCAACACTTCTCAAATAACCGTCCGACGGTGAATTTACAACCATTGTATTGTCTTTTCCCGGAAACCACGCAGAAATGGTTGTCGAACCGCCGCCGTCAAGATTTAACGCGTCAACACACCCAAGCTCAACCATACGTTTTGCAAGCGTTTTAAGTTGAGCGCCATAGCTGTAACCCGACTGTCTGCCGTCAAGCGTATAGAAAATAATATTGCCGTCTGCTTTTATTCCGACAGCCGTTCTCGGTGCCGCACCCGCCTCAAAATCAGAATTTGCAACTCCGTTTGTTACAAGTCTGCCGCCGACACTGCTTACCGCGTTTTCAGCTGTTTTCCAAGTACCGTCATCTCCGACCGCCTGATTTGCGACCGTTAAAGTCTGACCTGCGTGAAGTCTGCTCAAAAAGTCATAATATTCACTTACACCGCTTGTATCCATAAGCAAAACAACCTTACCCTCAGGAATTTCTATCTCGCCGTTATATATGAACACATCATCAACAGTAAGCGACATTGTTTCGTCCACGTGCAGTCTGCCCTCGTTAGGTGTGCAAATAACAAAAATACATTCCGATTGAGTTTTTGTCGTTTTTCCGAATTTGTCCGTCAAAAGATAAACAGGATCAAATCCCGCCTGACACCACTTATTTATATACATAACGTCAATCGATTTTTCGCCGTCTGTCACTGTTGTCTGAATGTCAAGCCACTTTATAAAACCCGTTCCGTCACTTCTGAAACCGACCGCGTCCTGTCCGCCGTATTCCTTTGATATAATTTCGCCATCGGCTATTGTATAACCCATCGGAATACCTGTCTTGAATGAAAAATAATCGGCATTAATTCCGGCAAGCGGTCTTAAACCGTTCTCCTGCATATATTGCTCTGCCTGTTTAATATTTCTCGTTCCCCATATGCTCGCACCGTTCACAACAATCGGTACGGCGTCCTCATTAGGTGTATATTCAACATAATATTCATTTTGCTTACCGACGCTGTCCGAATTGAACTGTACATTATGAAAGTATGTAAATGCTCCCATATACGTACTCCAACCGCCGTTTTGCTCACCCAAAACATCTGCACTTGCAGTTATTCCCGTAAGCAACAAAAGCGTCATTGCAAAAAATAAAATTTTCTTCCTCACAAAACATTCCTCCATATAAAAAACAATACATTTTATAGTATATCACAAAATCGGATTTATGTAAAACTTAAATAATGGAATATATGCAATTAAATATTATATAATTAAGGCTATCGACATCAAAAAATAAAGTAGACAAAACCATATCGGTTTTGTCTACAATCCAAATTTTGCTTAATTCTTATTCTATACCTACAACTTCATATCCTGCGTCAACAACGGCTTTTTTAAGCACATCGTCCGACACGTCTTTTGCAAGTGTTACAACAGCCTGACCGCCGTTATCAAGTGAAACTTCCGCACTTACTCCGTCTATTGCGTTTAGCACCTCTCCAACTCTGCCTGTAC
>SKES01001531.1_pt1 | contig 13442 bp, 10 predicted proteins | sample 4826851 | NCBI WGS metagenome assembly SKES01 (sample SAMN11008803, study PRJNA524170) | human gut metagenome | biome: Human fecal sample; material: Feces; isolation source: fecal sample from pouch patient p52 | host: Homo sapiens | place: Israel: Tel-Aviv | collected 2016-09-04 | reverse complement strand
ATATATGACAGCGAATAATTTAGATTTTTTACCAAATAGAGTTAAATATTTATTTAATATATTCTATTTGGCTATGCCTATTTTTGTAGTTAATGAAATCCAACAAATAAAAGAGAAATAAATATTTTTATAAAATGGTGTACTAGCTTGCACCCTACTAAAGAGAAAAAATAAATGACACAAAAATTCGAAATGGCAGACCGTTTTAATCCGTCTGCGGTAGAACAAGCCCTTTATCAACATTGGGAAGAGAGCGGTTATTTTAAACCGTCTGAAAATGAACATGCGCCGAGCTATTGCATTGCGATTCCGCCACCGAACGTAACGGGTTCCCTACACATGGGGCACGCTTTCCAACAAACCTTAATGGATACGTTAATCCGTTTTAACCGTATGGAAGGGCATAACACCTTATGGCAAGCGGGGACAGACCACGCGGGTATTGCAACCCAAATGGTGGTGGAACGTAAAATCGCCGCAGAAGAAGGTAAAACCCGCCACGATTATGGTCGTGAAGCGTTCATCAATAAAATCTGGGATTGGAAAGCCTATTCAGGCGGCACAATTAGCCAACAAATGCGCCGTTTAGGAAACTCTATCGACTGGGAACGTGAGCGTTTCACTATGGACGATGGTTTATCTAACGCGGTAAAAGAAGTATTTGTTCGCTTGCACGAAGAAGGGTTGATTTACCGTGGTAAACGCTTAGTAAACTGGGATCCAAAACTTCACACCGCGATTTCTGATTTAGAAGTGGAAAATAAAGAGAGCAAAGGCTCCCTTTGGCATTTCCGCTATCCGTTAGCAAACGGTGCAAAAACGGCAGATGGTAAAGATTATTTAGTTGTCGCAACCACACGTCCAGAAACCATGTTGGGCGATACGGCGGTTGCGGTGCATCCTGAAGATGAACGTTATCAATCTTTAATCGGTAAAACAGTGGTTCTGCCATTGGCAAACCGTGAAATTCCAATCATTGCTGATGAATATGTGGATCGTGAATTCGGTACTGGTGTGGTGAAAATTACCCCAGCGCACGACTTTAATGACTACGAAGTGGGTAAACGTCACAGCTTGCCGATGGTTAACGTATTAACCTTAAATGCGGATATTCGTGATGAAGCGGAAATTATCGGTACTGATGGCAAACCACTTGCTGGCTATGAAGCGACGATTCCTGCGGATTACCGTGGTTTAGAGCGTTTTGCAGCACGTAAGAAAATCGTGGCAGATTTTGAAGCGCTAGGTTTATTAGACGAAATTAAACCGCACGATCTCAAAGTGCCTTATGGCGACCGTGGTGGCGTGCCAATCGAGCCAATGCTAACCGACCAATGGTATGTGAGCGTGAAACCGCTTGCTGATGTGGCGATTAAAGCGGTAGAAGATGGCGAAATCCAATTCGTGCCGAAACAATACGAAAACCTTTATTTTTCTTGGATGCGTGATATTCAAGATTGGTGTATCTCTCGCCAACTTTGGTGGGGACACCGTATTCCAGCGTGGTATGACGCGGAAGGAAACGTTTATGTTGCGCGTAACGAAGAAGAAGTGCGGTCAAAATATAACTTAGATTCTACGGTTGAACTTAAACAAGATGAAGACGTATTAGACACGTGGTTCTCATCAGGCTTATGGACATTCTCTACCTTAGGTTGGCCAGAGCAAACTAAAGAACTCAAAATGTTCCACCCAACGGATGTGTTAATTACCGGCTTTGATATCATCTTCTTCTGGGTTGCACGTATGATTATGTTTACGATGCACTTCGTGAAAGATGAAAATGGCAAACCACAAGTACCATTCAAAACGGTGTATGTAACAGGCTTAATTCGTGATGAGCAAGGCCAAAAAATGTCGAAATCGAAAGGTAACGTACTTGACCCAATCGATATGATTGACGGTATTAGCCTTGACGATTTACTTGAAAAACGCACTGGCAACATGATGCAGCCGCAATTAGCGGAGAAAATTGCCAAAGCGACTCGCAAAGAATTTGTGGACGGCATTGCAGCTCACGGTACAGACGCATTACGTTTTACATTAGCCGCATTGGCTTCAAACGGTCGCGATATCAACTGGGATATGAAACGTTTAGAAGGCTACCGTAACTTCTGTAATAAATTGTGGAATGCAAGCCGTTTCGTCTTAACAAATGAAAAATTGGATTTAAGTGAAGGTGAGATCGAATTCTCATTAGCCGATCGTTGGATTCAATCAGAATTCAATCGTACCGTGGAAACTTTCCGTAACTCATTAAGCCAATATCGTTTCGATCTTTGTGCCAATGTGATTTATGAGTTTACTTGGAACCAATTCTGTGACTGGTATTTAGAATTGACTAAACCAGTATTTGCCAACGGCAACGCAGCACAAATCCGTGCAGCAAGCCAAACTTTGGTTCACGTGTTAGAGAAATTATTACGTTTAGCACATCCGCTCATTCCATTTATTACCGAAGAAATTTGGCAAAAAGTGAAAGGTTTTGTCGGCATTACGGCTGACAGCATTATGTTACAACCTTTCCCACAAGTGGAAGAAAACGGCTTTGATCCAGAAGCAGAAGCTGAAATTGAGTGGTTAAAAGAAGTGATCGTTGCGGTACGTAACATCCGTGCAGAAAGCAACATCGCACCAAGCAAAGGATTAGATCTGTTATTCCGTAATTTAAGTGCAGAAAATGCAAAAATTCTCGAAAAACAGACCGCTCTTTTGAAAGCGATGGCGAAATTAGACAACGTTCAAGCATTAGCCGCAAACGAAACCGCACCACTTGCGGTAGCGAAACTCGTGGGCAATGCTGAATTGCTCGTACCAATGGCTGGCTTTATCAATAAAGAAGCAGAGCTTGCCCGTTTAACCAAAGAGATTGAAAAATATCAAAATGAGGTTAAACGTATCGAAAACAAACTCAGCAATGAAGCTTTCGTGGCTAAAGCACCAGAAGCGGTGATTGCGAAAGAACGCGAAAAACAAGCGGAATACCAATCTGGATTAGAAAAAATCCAAGAGCAGTATAAAGCGATTGAAGCGTTGTAGTTTTTAAATAAAGAAAGCGGTCAGGTTTAAAATCTGGCCGCTTTTTATTTTCTTAAATATTGTGGTAAGTAGAAAATCTATTTTAGTGATTCAATACTTCAAGCAATGCTTGAACAGGGTGTTTCAAGATGGCTTTTTCATATCGCTTCACTTGGCTACGGCAGGAATAGCCAGTTGCGAGACAATGATTCGGATCTTTACCTTGTAATTTTTTGCCCCATGATACGTCATAAATGTCTTTCGACATGGTTTGATTTTGTACTTCATGACCAAATACACCCGCCATACCACAACAGCCGACTTTCTCGACATTCAATGTTTGTCCAAATTGCGCAAAAATATACTGCCATTCTTTCGGACTGTTTGGCATAAAGGTGGATTCAGTACAATGAGGGAATAAATGCCACTCAAAAGTGCGGTCAGATTTTGCAATATTTTTCACTGCACTTTGTAATGCGTTGCTTTCTAATTGATTGGTCAGCCATTCATGTGCTGTGAGTACATGGAAATTACCACGAGAATCACCTAATGCTTCTTTATATTCATCTCGATAAGAAAGCACAATAGCTGGATCTACGCCGACTAAGGGTACACTTAATTTGGCGACGCGATTTAAAAATTCCGCTTGTGTTTTAGCGGTTTTACTAAAGCGAGCTAAAAAACCTTTAATATGCATGGCTTTGCCATTGGGTTTGAAAGGCAGAAGGATTGGTGAGAATCCTAATTTTTGTGTGAGAGCGACAAAATCGCGGACCACTTTAGCATCGTAATAAGAGGTATAGGGATCTTGTACAATAAAGAGCATCTTCGCTTTTTCTGTGGCACTGAGAACTTCCAATTCTTCTAATTTTTTGCCTTGATAACCAATTTCCACTAATTGTTGTTGAAGGTTTGGCTCTGAAAGGAGAGGCAAATCAGTCATGCCAAGCGTTTTTTCAACCAAGCTTTGAGTAACTTTCAGTTTGGTGAAATAATTGAATAATGCCGGTTGTTTCGCCATATAAGGTGCAGCAACTTCTAAATTCGCCACAAGATGATCTTTGACTGGGCGTAAATAACGACTGTGGTAAAAATGGAAAAATTTTGCACGGAAACTTGGTACGTCAATTTTAATCGGGCATTGGCTTGCACAGGCTTTACAAGCCAGACAAGTATCCATTGCTGCCTTCACTTCATTTGAGAAGTCATATTCGCCGCGCCATTTCTGTACGCTATTGCGGAAACGTTCCACTAGTGCGGTCAGTTTCACTTGTGTTTTATGAAAATCTAATTGATCAGGCGATACATTTTCATTGGCCATTAATCGCAACCATTCACGCACCATAGCAGCTCGTCCTTTTGGCGAGAATACGCGATTTTTACTCACTTTCATGGAAGGACACATAATGCTGTGCTCATCAAAGTTAAAGCAAAGTCCATTGCCGTTACAGTTCATCGCGCCTTTGAATTCATCTCGCATTTGAATTGGGATTTGGCGATCATTGTCAGCACGCATTGGCGAGAGAATCGAATAGAGTTCCGCATCGCTATTAAGTGGCGTACAGATTTTACCTGGATTGAGACGATTGTTTGGATCAAATAAAAATTTCACATAACGTAATTCTTGCCAAAGTTCAGGTGTAAAGAATTTCTCTCCATAATGAGAACGTACGCCTTTGCCGTGTTCCCCCCATAACAAACCGCCGTATTTTACGGTGAGTTCTGCCACTTCATCTGAAATTAGTTTAAAGAGTTTTACTTGTTCTTTATCGCATAAGTTTAAAGCTGGGCGAACGTGTAATACACCAGCATCCACATGGCCAAACATCCCATATTGCAGATTATGACTATCTAATAAGGCTCTAAATTCCGTAATGTAATCTGCAAGATGTTCTGGTGGTACACAGGTATCTTCCACAAAAGGAATCGGTTTGGCCGCACCTTTCGCATTCCCCAATAGTCCTACCGCTTTTTTACGCATGGCGTAAATACGTTCAATAGAAGGCAAGTCAGAACAAAGTTGATAGCCGATAATATGATCTTGGCCTTGTGCAATTTTTTCATCTAATTGCTGACACAGTGCGGTCACTTGGCTGTCGATTTTAGCTTGATTGTTGCCCGCATATTCAACAATGTTTAAACCAAGAATTGGATTTTGTTCTTCTTCTGTTAAAAGTTCTTTCACTGAATGCCAAATAATATCTTGCTTAGCAAGGTTCAGCACTTTGGAATCGACGGTTTCAACCGAAAGGGCATTGGCTTTCACCATAAAAGGCGCATTGCGAAGTGCGGCATCAAATGAGCTGTACTTCACATTAATTAAGGTACGATATTTAGGAATCGGCAATAAATTGAGTTTAGCTTCGCAGATAAACGCAAGTGAACCTTCTGAGCCCGTTAAAATTCGGGTGAGATTAAATTCACTTTCATCTTTATTAAAGACATTTTTAAGATCGTAACCGGTGAGAAAGCGATTGAGTTGTGGTAAATCTTGAATGATTGAGGTGCGCTTCTCTTTACAACGTTGGAAAATCGTTTTATGTAGCGTTTTTCCATTTTCTGCAAGTGGGTAGTTTTCTAAAACATCGTCGGATTTGACCGCACTTGTATCTAATATTTCACCATTCATTAAAACAGAACGTAATGCTAAAACGTGATCAGAGGTTTTTCCGTATTGCAGTGAGCCTTGACCGGATGCATCGGTATTAATCATGCCGCCGAGGGTTGCTCGATTACTGGTGGAGAGTTCTGGTGCAAAGAATAAGCCGTGAGGTTTTAAAAATTGGTTTAATTGGTCTTTTACTACGCCCGCTTGCACGCGAACCCAATGTTCTTCTATATTAAGCTCTAAAATGCTCGTCATGTGGCGAGAGAGATCGACAATAATGTTGTTATTTATAGATTGTCCATTGGTACCCGTGCCGCCACCGCGAGGTGTAAAGGTTAGATGAAGGTATTTCTCTTTATTGGCTAATTTGGTGATACGTACTACATCGGCAACAGATTTAGGGAACAAAATAGCCTGAGGAAGTTGTTGATAGACACTGTTATCTGTCGCAAGACTTAAACGGTCAGCATAATTTGAGGCAATATCACCTTCAAAATGCTGTTTTTGGAGTTCGTTAAGATAATCACTTACCACGTTATTAAGTTGTGGCACATTAGAAAGACGGGGCAACATAAAATCACTCACCTATATATAGAGAAGAAAGTGAATTTGATGATATATGAAGCTCAAAAAAAAGTCGATTTCAACAAAAGATATTTTTTGTTAGAATAGAAATCGGGTTAAAAAGTAACCCGATTTTTGTGAACAAATGTTCATTTTAGGGGTTGTTTGTCTATAAAATAACCAAAAAGGGCAAAAAAAGTTTGATCTTTGGTGTTTTTATAGGATAATAACCATACTTTTGAACGTTCCTTTGGCTATGGCAAAGGAATTGAATTTGTCAAAAGGATAAGTTAGGGCAAATTCAAAACCCTAGTTAAGCAACGTTTAGAGTGTTTCTTTTTTATAAAGTTCACAATAAACAAGGAAACTTTTCTTATTAATAACGATGACTAAATAGAGGACATCAAAATGAAAAAAACTGCAATCGCATTAGTCGTTGCTGGTTTAGCAGCAGCTTCTGTAGCTCAAGCAGCTCCACAAGAAAACACTTTCTATGTGGGTGCTAAAGCTGGTCAAGCATCTTTCCACGATGGTATCAAAGCTAACACTGATGTAACCTACTAACGCTTATCTGATTTTGGTACTGGTTACAACCGTAATTCTTTCACTTACGGTGTATTTGGTGGTTACCAAGTATTAAACCGTGATAACTTAGGTTTAGCGGTAGAATTAGGTTATGATGACTTCGGTCGTGTTAAATTCAAAGATGCTGGTAAAGTAGCATTCAAACACACTAACCACGGTGCTCACTTAAGCTTAAAAGGTAGCTATGGTTTAGGTGGTTTAACTTCTGCTTTAGAAGGCTTAGATGTTTACGGTCGTGTTGGTGCAGCTTTAGTACGTTCAGACTACAAATTCTATGACACAGCAACTGGTGCACGTGATCACGCAGATGGCCGTCACAGCTTACGCGTTTCTCCAATGTTCGCAGCTGGTGTTGAATATGCATTACCATCATTACCAGAGTTAGCATTACGTTTAGAATACCAATGGTTAACACGTGTTGGTAAATATCGTACTCAAGATACAAACAACAGTTCTGTAGACTACAACCCATGGATCGGTTCTATCAACGCTGGTTTATCTTACCGTTTCGGTCAAGGTGCTGCTCCAGTTGTTGCACCTGAAGTTGTAAGCAAAACTTTCAACTTAAGCTCTGATGTAACTTTCGCTTTCGGTAAAGCTAACTTAAAACCACAAGCTAAAACAACTTTAGACGGTATCTATGGTGAAATCGCTCAAGTAAACAACGCTAACGTAGCAGTTACTGGTTATACAGACCGTATCGGTAAAGATGCATTTAACGTGAAATTATCACAACGTCGTGCAGACTCTGTAGCTAACTACTTAGTAGCTAAAGGTGTTCCAACTCAAAACATCTCTGCAGTTGGTCAAGGTAAAGCTAACCCAGTTACAGGTTCTACTTGTGACGCGGTTAAAGGTCGTAAAGCACTTATCGCTTGTTTAGCACCAGACCGTCGTGTTGAAATCGCAGTTAACGGTACTAAATAATTTTATTTAGTTATCCATTAACGGATTAACATTAGAAGACCTAAACTTCGGTTTAGGTCTTTTCTTATATAAATTAAACCTATAATTGAAGGAATTTTTGAATGAAAAAGTGGATTATCTTGATTATTATCGCCGTTGCTGCAGGTTTTGGCTTAATGTCTAGCTACAATGGCTTAGTAAAAGCAGAAACTGAAATTGATTCTGTTTGGGCAAATATTGAATCATCTTATCAACGTCGTGCTGATTTAATTCCAAACTTAGTGAATACTGTAAAAGGTCAAGCTAATTTTGAACAACAAACATTAACCAATGTCATCGAAGCTCGCGCAAAAGCGACACAAACTAAAATTGATCCGTCTAATTTAACAGAAGAACAATTAAACGAATTCCAACAAAACCAAAATCAAGTGGGTTCAGCATTATCTCGCTTACTTGTTACAGTAGAACAATACCCACAATTAAAAGCAAATGAAGGTTTTATGAACTTACAAGCGCAACTTGAAGGTACAGAAAACCGTATCAATGTCGCTCGTAATAAATTTAATGAAGCTGCACGTATTTATAATGAAAAAGTACGTCAATTCCCAACTAAATTAGCGGCAATGATTTTTGGTTTTAAAGCTAAACCTTACTTTAAATCATCTACAGGCGCTGAAAACGCACCGACTGTAAACTTTAATTAAGGTTTATCTATGCCATTCTTTTCCAGAATTCCGGTAGATAAAAAGCAAATCGAGGCGGCGATTAGTCGCCTCGAAAGCTTAAGTTCGGCTGAGTTACGTGTTTATATTGAACGCAAAGTACCAAAGGCTTCAGCACAACTGTCTGCAATGGAACGAGCTTTAGAAGTGTTTGATGAACTGGAAATGCATAAAACAGCGGCACAAAATGCCGTGTTGATTTATGTGGGATATAAAAATCATCTCTGTGCAATCGTAGGTGATAAAGGCATTCATCAATTTGTTGATGTGGCTTATTGGCAGTTACAATGCGATTTAATGATTGAGCAGTTTAAACAAAAAGCTTATACACAAGGCATTGTCGATGCGATTGATCGTATCAGTGATATTTTATCTCGCCATTTCCCCATTCAGCCTGATGATGTGAATGAATTATCTAATGAGGTAATTATTAATGGCTAAGCTTTTATCTTTTATGAAAAGTGCGGTTATTTTTAGCCTTGTTTTTTTTGCTCAAATGGTTGTTGCGGCAGAATTTCCGCCTACACCAAATCCTTTCCATTACATAAACGATTACACCAACACACTTTCATCAGAACATAAGCAAATTTTAGAAAATAAACTGATTGCTTATAGTAAAGAAACGAGTTCACAAATCGCTGTTGTTTTGGTTCCGACAACCGGTGAATATGAAATTGCTGATTATACCTTTGCTTTAGGTGATAAATGGGGTATTGGACGTAAAAATCTGAACAATGGCGTGTTGATGCTGATTGCGAAAAATGATCGCAAAGTCTTTATTGCAACTGGACAAGGTTTAGAAGGCGTACTGCCGGATGCTTTTTTATCGCAAGTCATCCGTTCGGCAATTTTGCCACAATTTAAACAAGGTCAATATGCCCAAGGTATTAATGACGGCTTAAACCAAATTATTGCGGCAAGTAAAGGCGAGTTTGATGCGGCACAAGTTGAAGAAGATGCGTTCGATAAGTACATCCCATTCTTAATGGTATTGGCGTTTATTGCTATTGTATTATTTGGTGAATTCCAATATCACAAAGATGAAGTATATATTAGCCCGAATCAACGTGACCAACTGAATAAAATCATTCGTCAAAGTACGATTTCTCGTCGCCGTGGTGGCGGTTCTGGTTTCGGAGGCGGATTTGGTGGAGGCTTCGGTGGCGGGGGTTCTTCCGGTGGTGGCTTTGGTGGCGGTGGCTTTGGCGGCGGTGGAGCAGGTGGAAGTTGGTAAGACCAAGTCTTTCACTCAGATTCTATCTTATGCTAGAATAGCGCCCTATTCATATTTATTTGAACAAGGAACATTATGGAAACGTTAGACAAAATCAAAAAACAAATCGCTGAAAACCCAATCTTAATTTACATGAAAGGTTCACCAAAATTACCTTCTTGTGGTTTCTCTGCGCGTGCATCTGAAGCATTAATGAATTGCAAAGTACCTTTTGGCTATGTTGATATTCTTCAACACCCAGATATTCGTGCTGAATTGCCGGCTTATGCAAACTGGCCAACTTTCCCACAATTATGGGTAGAAGGTGAGTTAATTGGTGGTTGTGATATTATTTTAGAAATGTATCAAGCTGGCGAACTTCAAACTTTATTAAGCGAAGTAGCGGCTAAACATCAAGCTTAATTGACGATAGATTACCAAGATAAACCTGCTTTTTAGCAGGTTTTCTTTTGCTTAAAAAATGATAAACCTGTTATAAAAATGTGATCAGATTAACATTTTTAAGTTAAATAACTTGTTGATAAAATTCCCTTACGTTAGACTACATCGCACTTAGTCGGGGTGCCAATATTAATGGCTGAGAAACACCCGTGAACCTGAAACAGATAATGCTGGCGTAGGAAACTAATCATCTCATTATGCTGTTTCGTTATGCAAAAATAAGGAGAACGCATAATGAACAAAACGCTTCCCATTTTAACCGCACTTTTCACCGCTTCCGCTTTCGCACAAGCTGCACCTCAAACATTAGATGTTTATACTTATGATTCATTTAGTGCTGATTGGAGTGCTGGACCAAAAGTAAAAGCAGCTTTTGAACAACAATTCCCGCAATGTAAGCTGAATTATGTAGCTTTTGACAATAATGGCACCTTGTTTAACCGTGTTCGTCTAGAAGGTAAAAAAATTAAGGCGGATGTCGTGCTCGGTTTAGATAGTTATCAAATTGAGGATGCACAAAAACTCAATATTTTTGAGCCAAATAAAGTGGATTTAAGCCAGTTACGTTTACCAATTAAATGGGAAAATCACACGTTCTTACCATTCGATTATGCACAATACGCGTTTATTTATGATAAAAATAAACTGACTAATCCACCAAAGAGCTTAAAAGAATTAGTTGAGCGTCAAGATCTTAAAGTGTTATATCAAGATCCGCGTACAAGCAGTATTGGACGTGGTTTATTACTTTGGATGAATGTAGTTTATCCAGAAGCAGATGTCGCAAATGCCTGGAAGACCCTTTCTAAACATACGGTCACGGTCACCAAAGGCTGGACTGAGTCTTATGGTGCCTTCTTAAAAGGTGAAGGTGATGTGGTTTTAAGCGTCAATACTTCACCGATTTACCATATTCTGTCTGAACAAAAAGACAATTATGTGGCAACGGAATTTGCAGAGGGTAGCGTATTACAAGTTGAAGTCGCGGCAAAAGTCGCTAACCGTAATAATGCCTGTGCTGATGAGTTTCTAGGATTCTTACTTTCACCGCAAGCTCAAGCGGATATTGCCAAAAATAATGTCATGTTACCCGTGGTAGAGACCAATATCGAAAGTCATATTGATGCGCTTAATTCTCGCGCAAAATCAATGCGTATTTTAGATACCACAACGGTAACAAGTGAGCAGCTTAAAGGCTGGATCAATCAATGGCAAAAAGCCTTATCTAAGTAGTATTAATGAGCTTATTGCAACATCCGCATTTTCGTCCTCGCCATTATTTGGGCGGAAGTGCGGTCATTTTTTTCATTGTTTTACTCTATGGATTTTCACTTTCTGCTGTTTTTTCAGTGGGAAGTGATTATGCCTTATCTGATTTCTTAAAAGACGATTATTTGCATCAAGTTATCGCCTTTAGTATCGGGCAGGCATTCTTGTCAGCCTTGCTTTCTAGCGTAATTGGAACTTTATTTGCGCGTGCTTTTTTCTATTTAGATTTCAAAGGCAAATCGCTCATTTTACGCATTTTTTCCCTCACCTTTGTTTTGCCAGCATTACTGGCTATTTTCGGTCTGATTGGTATTTATGGCACAGCCGGTTGGCTAACACAACTGCTGCAAACCTTAGGTATTTCGTGGAAACCCTCCATTTATGGTTTAAGTGGCATTCTCATTGCCCATTTATTTTTTAATATTCCTTTAGCGGCACGAATGAGTTTGCAGGCTTTGCAAAGTGTACCGACTGAACAGCACCAACTTGCGGCACAATTGAATATCAAAGGTTCCATATTTTTTCGTTTAATTGAATGGCCTTATTTGAAAAGCCAAACCGTGTCAGCCTTTGTATTGATTTTTATGCTGTGTTTCACCAGTTTTACGATAGTGTTGGCACTGGGTGGCGGGCCACAAAATAGCACGCTAGAAGTCGCCATTTACCAAGCCATTTTCTTTGAATTTGATTTACCCAAAGCTGCACTTTTTGCGCTTGTACAATTTGCGTTTTGTTTTGCGTTATTTTCGCTTTCACAATATTGGGCAAAAGCACCAGAAACCCAGATTTCACAGCGTTATCGCTGGGTTTTACCTGTTTCAAGTGCGGTTAAATTTGGACATGTTTTTGTCTTATTCTCGGTGTGCTTATTTATTTTAAGTCCCTTATTCAATATTGTTTTCCAAGGTTTGTCTGCGACCCAATTATTTGGCTATTGGCAAAATCCACAATTATGGAAGGCGCTTGCTTATTCATTAACCATGGCACCGACAGCCGGGATTTTATCAGTATTATTTGGATTCTTCTTATTGTTACTCTCCCGTCAACTGCAATGGTTATATCACCCTAAATTAGCTCACTTGATTTTAACAGGTGGAATGATGATTTTAGCCATTCCGACGATCGTTTTAGCAGTCGGCTTATTCCTTTGGTTGCAAGATATTGATTTCTCGGCAGGGCATTTGTTTGTGGTAGTATCTGTTTGTAACGCCTTGGCTGCCTTGCCATTTGTGATCAAAATTCTTAATACACCAATGAATCAATCGATGCAATATTATGAAAAACTCTGTTTATCGCTGAATATTACAGGCTGGCAGCGTTTTCGTTTAATTGAATATCCGATACTAAAAGCCCCGTTGAAATATGCCTTGGCACTCGCGACGACCTTATCACTCGGCGATTTTACGGCGATAGCTTTATTTGGTAGCCCTGATTTTACTTCGTTGCCTCATTTGCTTTATCAACAAATCGGACAATATCGAAGCCAAGAATCGGCAGTGACGGCATTGATTTTATTGGGCTTATGTTTAGCTTTATTTATGTTTATTGAAGGGCAGAAGGAACAAAATGATTAAATTAAATAATGTGATCTTCAATTATCAATCTATGCCGATGATGTTTGATTTACATATTCAAGCCCAGGAAAAAATTGCCATTATTGGTGAAAGTGGCGCAGGAAAAAGTACCTTGCTGAATTTAATTGCCGGTTTCGAATATGCCGATAGTGGTGAGATTTGGCTAAATGGTGAAAATCATACCAAAACAGCACCTTTTGAGCGTCCTGTTTCCATGCTATTTCAGGAAAACAATCTCTTTACTCATCTTTCCGTAGAAGAGAATATTGCTTTAGGTTTAAAACCGAATTTAGCCTTAAATGCAGAAGAAAAAGCGCTTGTAGAACAAGCTGCAAGATCGGTCAATTTACAGGATTTTTTAACGAGAAAACCGACCGCACTTTCAGGTGGACAAAAACAGCGAGTAGCGTTAGCGCGCTGTTTGCTACGAGATAAACCCATTTTATTATTGGATGAGCCTTTTTCAGCCCTCGATCCTAAATTACGCATTGAAATGCAGGATTTAATGGATCAATTATGTG
>SKES01001530.1_pt1 | contig 13459 bp, 10 predicted proteins | sample 4826851 | NCBI WGS metagenome assembly SKES01 (sample SAMN11008803, study PRJNA524170) | human gut metagenome | biome: Human fecal sample; material: Feces; isolation source: fecal sample from pouch patient p52 | host: Homo sapiens | place: Israel: Tel-Aviv | collected 2016-09-04 | reverse complement strand
TATACTTGTAAACGATAACTTTCTTAGCTTTACCGTCACCGATTACAGAAGCTGTAACTGTTGCACCTTCAACTGTTGGGTTACCAACAACCATCTTGTCGTTGTTAACTGCAAGTACCTGGTCAAATGTATAAGTCTCACCAGCTTCTACCCCAAGTTTCTCTACTCTAATGATATCGCCTTCAGCTACTTTGTACTGTTTACCACCTGTTGCTATAATCGCGTACATATGGCACCTCCTATTATCATTACTCGCCAACTATGGTGTCTGAAATCAGAACTTAAATACCTCGTTGTGCGGCATACTCATATATATTAACTTGCAAATTTAGATTTGTCAATAGGGTTCATCTAATTTTTTTATTTTTTCATAACAGTATTCAATAATACTTTTTCTTGTTATGATTCCAATGAATTTCTTCTGGTCATCCACAACCGGAACAAAATTCTGATTCATCGCTTTCTGAAGAAGATCCTCCATGTCAGCATCTGCCGATACAGCCTCATAATCTGCTTTTCGTGGGAAGTCCTGGATAAAAATTGTCTCTGCCTCTTTCAGGTTCAGATTCGTATACTTCTTGATTCCCCAGAGGATATCTCCTTCTGTCATTGTTCCGACATATTCCCCTGCCTTATTCAGCATTGGAATAGATGCATATTTATGAAATTCCATTGTTTCCAAAACCTGACGTAATGTGCTGTAATCATAAATAAAAGCAACCTCACTCTTCGGTTTCAGAAAAAATAAGATATTCATCTCTTTTCAGCCTTTCTTGGTTTTAAATCTGTGTCAGTACGAAAATCTCATACAATGCTTTGATCGCATTTTTAAAATCATCATGACGTACACCAACGATGATATTAAGCTCACTGGATCCCTGGTCAATCATCTTGACATTAATGTGTGCGTGAGCAAGTGCAGAGAAGATTCTTCCTGCTGTTCCTCTTGTAGACTTCATTCCACGACCTACGATCGCGATCAGTGCAAGATCAGACTCAAGCTCAATGTGATCCGGATCTACCGCTTTGTGAATTCCTGCAAGAATCTGCTGTTCTTTCTCTTCAAACTTATCTTTGTGGACAAAGATTGTCATTGTATCGATTCCAGATGGCATGTGCTCAATAGAAACACCATTGTCTTCAAATACCTGAAGTACTTTACGACAGAAACCAACTTCTGAGTTCATCATCGCTTTTTCAATGGTGATCGCAGCGAATCCATCTGTTCCGGCGATTCCTGTAATTGTGTACTTCGGCTGATAGCATGTTGCTTCTACGATAAGTGTTCCTTTGTCTGCCGGTGCATTTGTATTACGGATATTGATCGGGATTCCTGCTCTTCTTACCGGGAAGATCGCATCTTCATGAAGAACAGTTGCACCCATATAAGAAAGCTCTCTGAGTTCTCTGTAGGTAATGCTCTCGATCACTTCCGGATTTTTAACAATACGTGGGTCTGTTACCAGGAAACCGGAAACATCTGTCCAGTTTTCATAGAGGTCTGCCTTAATAGCCTTTGCCACAAGAGAACCGGTTACATCAGAACCTCCTCTGGAGAAAGTTTTAACTTTTCCATCTTCACCAGCGCCATAAAATCCAGGGATAACGGCATGTTCACATTTTGCCAGCTTTTTGGACAGAAGTCTGTCTGTCTTCTCGGCATCCAGATTTCCGTTCTTATCAAAACGGATCACATCTGCTGCATCAACAAATTCATAACCCAGATATGCTGCCATCACCTTACCATTGAGAAATTCTCCTCTGGATGCTGCATAGTCTGTGCCTGCCTGTGCCTTGAAATCAGCTTCGATCTGAGCAAATTCATCTTCCAGAGAAAGATCAAGGTTCAGTCCGCGGATAATCTCATAATATCTTCCCTTGATCTCCTGCAGAATCGGGATGAAATCTTCCCCTTCAACTGCAGTATTATAACATTTATAAAGTAAATCTGTAACCTTTGTATCTCCGTCAAATCTCTTTCCGGGAGCGGACGGAACCACATAACGTCTGCTCTCATCACTTCTGATGATCTCCCCTACTTTCTGAAACTGTTCTGCATTTGCCAGAGAACTTCCTCCGAATTTAACAATTTTCTTCATTTTTCCTGCTCCTCATATGTCACTAAATATTTTCAGACCGATCTCCCATCAGTCTTTGTCACTCTACCAACATAAAGTCTGTTTAATATTGTATTGAATAAACGCCAATTTTGCAAGCCTTTCTTACAGAAATATCCGAAAATGGTTATTTTCCACAATCTGCCGAAGATTCCTGCTGTTTTTTTACAAATTCTGTCACATTATAAACACGAAGGATATCTCCATCCACCCGAAAATGAATATCCTTCTCTCCAAAAGGCATTCCGTAAGACCGTTCCGGATCATTCTGATAAGCAGGACGGGGATCATCTGCAAGCACTGCGATCAGAGCCTCTCTGCTTTCCTCGGGTATTCTTTCCAGAAGCTCCTGGGGAAATTCTACATTCAGATGATGATCTTTGGAATATTCGGTAAAACTTCCTGTTGCTTCCGGATGGCAATCCGCATAAGGAATATATGGTTTAATATCGAAAATCGGTGTTCCATTCATCAGATCTGCACCTTCTACATAAAGTACAGGGCTGTCCGGCTCATCCAGAGCTACTTTCTCAAGCTTCACACAGGATAATCCTATGGAATTGGGACGGAAGGGAGATCTTGTGGCAAAAACTCCTTTTCTCACATTTCCCCCAAGTCTGGGCAGGCGGACAGTCGGTGACCACTTTGTCCTCTTTGCCTCCGAAAACTCCCAGATCAGCCAGATATGACTAAACTCCTCCAGACCACGGCATGCATCCACATTTCGATATTCCGGCTCGAATACAATTCTCGCTTTAAGCGCCCCTACACGGCCACTCTGCCTGGGAATACCGAATTTGGTTGGAAAATTATTTTCTATATGTGCGATTGGAACCATTGTATTATTCTCCTTTTGTAACTGTTCAGTACCTTCACAGTTACGAGTCAAAATCCACAAGAAAGAATCCTGCTTGCGGGATTTTGGCATGTTCATGCCAAAACACCTCGCGGGATAGTAGACTGCTGAATAGTTACGAAATATCTTTTATAATAGCAATTTTAGTATAATCAAGTCCTGATCTATGTTTTTGCGAACGAGACGATTTGCGAAAGTGATATGCATATTTATGGGAAATCTCTGTTCTATATGGAATGCATATAAAATATCCATAATGACTTTGAATAAGTAAACAAGCATATCTTCTTTCCTTTTTCTTTAAAAGTTCTTTATATGGCGGATTCGGATATTTCTCGTAAAATTCATCTGAAAGGCTATAAACAGCATAGTCAATTTCCAATTTTCTTCTCCTTATATACATATAAACGAGAGGGAAAATGAACTCCCTCTCGTTATACTCTTCGCTCGGTCATATTTTATTTTACCGATGAGTCAGAACCGTCACTCATCTCATCTCTCGGTTATATTTATTTTACCGATGAGTCAGAACCGTCACTCATCTCATCATGCGAATAGAGAATTAACTCTCTATATATTGTATTATATAACATATTTTCTTAAATAGCACAATCCTATATTTTTAATTTTTCAAACACGCTCTAACATCGTTTCTGTTCACAGCAATATGCTTTCTAACACACTGGACTTGTGTGAATTTATATTATTTGATCTTAGCGCTCTTTGCTTTAGAATAGCTGCTGTATATTCTTTTACCGTTTTCGGTACGATATGCCCGCACCTTGTAATAGTATGTTTTCTTAGACGTAAGCTTCTTATTTATATAAGAAACCGTGCTTCCCTTTTTAATCGTTGATACTGCCTTATATTTACCGGATTTGGATGTGGCACGGTATACTACATACCCTTTGGCACCGCTTACCTTTTTCCATTTCAGTGTAGCCTGTTTCTTACCGGCAGTTACTGTGACAGCCGGGGTTTTCGGTTTTACTGTCTGTGCCGGAGTTGGTGTCGGTGCAATTCCATTGGTTGTTACAGAGAAGTTTTTGTCATAACTGCTTTTAATAGCACCGCCCCATTTGGTGGAAACAGCCTGTACACTGTAATAATAAGGAGTTGACGGAGAAACCGCTGTATCTGTATAGGAGAGGTCTTTGACCGTAGCAATCTTTGCGAATTTGCTTTCACCCATCTTACGTCTTAAAATAATATAAGAATCTGCATTTTCATATTTATTCCAAGTAAGAAGAACTGTATTTCCTGCCGCCTTGCAGGTTGTGATCTCTGGCATTCCTGCTGCAAAGAGGTCTTTCGCAGTACCCTTTACAACTACATGGCACACTGCGGTTACATTCTGATCTGTTTTTACACGGATATCGGTTTCTCCTACAGAAACAGGTGTGATAACACCCTTCTGGTCTACTTTGGCAACGCCTGCATTATCAGAGGTCCATACCAGTTCCCCGCCGCTTCCCTTCGGACTGAATGTCCAGGTCAGGGTATAGGTTCCCTGATCAATTGCCAGAGTCAGCGTTTTGTCACTCAAAGCAATGCTCTGTGCCGGTGCTGTAACAGTCACGTGGCAGGTGCCTTTCGTTCCATTGTCCGTAGTCAGTGTAATATCTGCAGAACCGGCACCCACAGGAGTTACCTTGCCGGAGCCATCTACGGTTACTACAGAAGAGTTGGAAGATTCCCAGTACAAAGAGGACGGTTTTGCGCCGTTTGGCGTGATCGTGTAATCCAGTGTCCTGGAACCGCTTTTCGTTGAGAGATTCAGGCTGGACGGAGAAATACTCACCCCTGTCACACTGACCGGTCTGGAAGAAACGGAAATATTGCAGGTCGCATAGACACTTCCGGAAACTCTCGCAGTAATCACCGCAGAACCTTCTCCCACTGCTGTTACCACACCACCGTTTACACTTGCAACAGAATTGTTGGAAGAAGTCCAGCTTACAGTTCCCACCGCATCAGACGGAACAATCGTATAAGTCAGTGTATAGCTGTCTCCCTTTGTAAGAGTCAGATCAGAAGCATTTAAGCTGATCAGCTTCGGTGCTACCGGAAGCTTTGACTCAATACTTTTAAGCAGCTGAACCGCTTCATAAACTCTGTTTGCAGACGCATCCAGCGTAGTCAGCGCACTGTCCGCTTCGGCATATGCACCGGAGAATCCGCTGACCTGGGACCATCTGGAACGCTCTGCATTTGCCTTTCCCATCATGCGGATAAGCTCGCTCTTATCTGCCGCCTCAAAAATCTGCCTGTTATTATTATACGGGTCACATCCTGTAATGTCCGTACCACCGCAAAGGGCAAACATAACACGCAGGACACTTCCGTCTGACGGATGACTCGCACCCATTCCGACACCCATAAATACATTATCCAGAGTATACGTCCATCCGGATGCGGAGCAGTAGGAAAATTCTGTCAGATCCGGTGCATATTTGTTATCAGTAAGCTTATAGGCATCACCGGTCCAGGTGGAAGTCTCGGAGAGAACCTTCTGGATACATGCCGGTGGATTCAGGCTTCCACTGTCACAGTTGGCAATTCCCCTTAAGTAGAAACCATAACTTGTATTTGTGTCATAAAGCGGCGTAATCCCGTTCTCACTTAACCCGCGGAGCAGAACATCTGCACAGGTTTCTCCTTTCGCAAATTCCACCTGTACAGGATCCAGGATCATACCCTGGCCGATCGTGTTCTTCTCCACAGTCAGCGTCAGGGTATCTGCCAGAACATCGGTCTGTCCCAGCGCAAAAATCCCCACTGCCATTCCGGCTGCAAGAGTCAGCCCCTTAATGGCCTGCCATAGCTTATTCTTTGTCATATTCATTTTCCTCCTTATTTTCGGGCCGCTGCAGCAGCCCGTATTTTCTTTTTACTCTCTCCAGTTTCTCCAGCAGAGGCCTGCTTAGGATCCACAGGAAGATTACCGTAGAAGTTGCCTGCACCAGATCTACCGGTGCACCTGAGATATAAAACGCGATCAGGCTCTTCTTTGTGATGTATCCGTATGCCATCAGAATAGATGCCGGATTCATGATCCCGCCGAAGATCAGAAACACACTTAAGAATCCGTAAATACACAGATCCACCTTCCTGGCTTTGAGAATCCCTTTCTGAAAAAGGATTCCTGCCAGATATCCGATCATTCCATAGGAAAACATCTGCCAGGGTGTCCACGGTCCCTGCCCGAAAAACATATTTGAGATCATCATGATCAGACAGGCACACAGAAACCCCGCCTCACCACCTAAGGAAACCCCGGTAATGATCACGATGGCCGCAATCGGCTTAAAGCTTCCGATCATAAAGAAAGCACTCCTGCCTGCGACCCCAAGAGCCGCCATTACGGCAATGACCATAATCTCTCTTGCCTGTGGATGCCGGCCCTCAAATACCATAAAGAACGGGATCGTGGCATAGGCAAGTATTAAAAGACTGATCACTACATCATGCTTACCATGAAACTTATGAACCAGGATAAAAAGCACCAGCGGAACAAAAGCCAGAAACATAATCAGACCAATCCAGGTACGCTTCTCAATCTTTCCTTTATGGATCGGCTGGATAATGATTCCATCCTCTTTCAGTTCATATTCCTCTAATTCCTGTCCGGATTCCTCTTCCCCGGGCAGGCTCTGTGCACAGGAATCCCCGAAGAAACGGTCCATAAACTGGTCTAAAGCCTTGCCTTCAAGCACGCAGCCACCTCCTTTCCGGTAACAGCATCAGGAAAATAATGCCTTGCCATGCGATTGGCAGCAGTCGTATAAAAGCTGTTTCCCGCAAAGAAATCCCTTGCACTCTTACACGTCACCACATTTCCCTGAAAGAACAGGCCGACCCTGTCTGCATATTCTGCGACAAACTCCACATCATGCGAGATCATAAAGATAGTGATCCCGTGAGCTTTGAGCTTCTTTAAAATGTCTCCCAGTTCCTGTTTATATTCTGCATCCAGCCCCTTCGTTGGTTCATCCATCAGAAGAAGCCTCGGCTGCAACAGCAGAACCTTAGCCAGTGCAAGACGCTGCTGTTCTCCACCGCTTAAATCATACGGATGACGGTCAAGCAGTCCTTCCAGTCTGGTCAGACTTACGATTCCCTCGATTGCCTCTGCCTTCCTCATATTGGCAGTGTATTCGGAAGATTTCTTCTCCTTTGCCCCACCGATGATAGAATACAGATCCTCCCGGACTGTCTTCTTGATAAACATGCTCTGGGGATTCTGTGGCAGCACACCCAGATACCCTCTGTAAAGCTGGGTATCCGTATACCTGCGGATATCAATCCCATTCAGGAGAATCTTGCCTCTGTAGGGAGCACGGACACGACTGATCAGCGATAAAGTCGTACTTTTCCCCGTTCCGTTTCCACCGACAAGCGCATAAAATTCTCCCTGCTTTACTTCCAGGTTCAGATCCTGCACAACATCCTTTCCGTCTTTTTCATAACGAAACCACACATCCTTTACCTCAATAGCCGGTGGCATAGAGCTTTTGGAACCAGGCAGCAGTTTATCTCTGACTGTATTCAGCTTTTTTTGCAGTTTTTGTTTATTTTTACAAAAATAACTTTCTTCACAAACAGAAACTGTATCAGAAGCTGCTGCCATCACCTGTGTGATCCAGTTCCTTCCCTCTCTTACAGTCAGCGGACATGGCAGATTATTTTCTACCTCTGCATAGACCTGCATGGGAACCGGCATGGACAGAAACATTCCATGATGTTCCCTCTTCAGAAACTCACCGATTTCCCGTGGTGCCCCCTGCGTGAGCAGACTGCCCTTATCCATCACATATACCCTGTCCGCCCATGGGATGACATCTTGCAGCCGGTGCTCCGTCAGAATTATGGTAGTGCCGATATCCCGGTTAATCTTTCTCACCGTTTCCAGAAAATCAGAAGCCGCGATCGGATCAAGCTGAGAAGTCGGTTCATCCAGAATCAGAAGTTTCGGGTGCATAGCCATGATCGCCGCCAGGTTTAAAAGCTGCTTCTGCCCTCCGGACAGCTCCGAGACATTCTTATAAAACCACTGATGAATCCCGAAATAGCTCGCCATCTCTGCCACTCTCAGACGAATCGTAGGCGTATCATATCCCAGACTTTCCAGACCAAATGCAAGCTCATGCCACACCTTATCTGTCACGATCTGATTTTCAGGATTTTGCAGTACATAGCCGATTTCCTGGCTCTGCTGCCGGTGGCCGACTTCCTTTAAATCCCGCCCATAATAACAGATTTTCCCGGAACTGCTGCCAAAAGGAGCCAGATCCGACTTCAGCTGGCGAAGCAGCGTACTCTTGCCACAGCCACTCTTACCGCACAGCACATTAAAGGTACCCTCCTCCACATCCAGTGACACATGAGACAGTGACTCCCTGCTGCCATTCGCATAACGGAAGGAAAAATCTCTCACTTCTATTATCTTCATCTCGCTTCTCCTTCCATATCTTCATAAATCTTTCTGTAGGTCACTGCCATCTCTCCCTGTACGTGGCTTCTGCTTTTCTTCATGGCAGATTCCTCACACAGATCCAGAATCAGCGGCAGAAAACAGAACACACCAAAGCTGACAAATGTGACAGCAGCCAGCAGCGGACTGCACGACTGCTTCGGAACCCTTCCGAAAACAGTAAAACCGGCAAGCAGGATTCTGGGATTGTACTGTGCAAAAGCAGCTCCCCGGTAACATCCATATCCGAAAATCACACAAAGCCCGACAAGCATAGTTCCCAGTAGTTTATCCCTTCTGTTAAAACGGTAAATAGAAAAAGCCGTACGTCCTCTTAACCCATAGCCACGGCTTTTCATGGAATCAGCCGTCTCAATCGCATTTTCCAGTGCCCATGTGACAAGAATGGACACCATATTTAACGCATAACGGATCTTCTTAAACCATTTGCCATTGCTCACATCCATCCCCACGCATTTCTGTCCATTGCGAATCACCTTCAGCTGGGCCATAAAGTGAGGCACAAACCGAAGCGCCATAGACAGCATCAGAGACATCGCAGGGATAATCCTGCCAAAAAGATAGATAAATTTATCACTTGTCATGATCTGGTTATAGCAGGAGAACCACAAAATCATAATAAAAAGTACACATCCCAGAACGATTCCATATACCATTGCCTCCAGCGTAACCCAGTTTCCGCTGCTTTCTATATAAAGAAGCGGTGTGACTCCGTAATGGTTAAACATCGGGTTTAAGAGTGCCACGATAAGGAGACTCGGTAGCGTCAGAAGAAAATTGATTTTCAGAACCTTCTTTACTCCGTTAAGCCACATGGAGTAAGCTGTGGCAGCCACAAAAGAGACTGCCAGGTAAACCGGGTGCTGGATAAACATGGTAAACCCCAGCACCACGGCAAAATAAAAGAAATTTAAAACAGGATGGCACCTGGAAAAAGCATCAGTCATAATACTGATCCCCCACATCCCTGCCAAGATTGCAGGTATAACGCCATTCTACCGTATCGCCGTCCTCCAGCGTATATTTCGAGCAGCCATAATTCGGATACCAGCCGTTGACACAGTACATCCATCCGGAATCCTTGCCACAGTCAAACTCATACAGGTTATTGATACCGGATACATAATAACTGTTATACATAGGTGTCCACTCCGACTCCATCTGAATACCGGCCTGATTACATACACGCTTCAGCACATCAAATACCGTCTCCCCCTCATAGAACTCCACCTCCGAAGGATACAGGATCCAGCCGTCCGCAGGCACAAATTCTGCCTTGGACTCTTTCAGATCATCCCAGTTATTCAGGATCGTAGAACACTCGATAGAGAAAGTACAGGTCATGGCTGTATCTGAGCTGTCATCGCCACCGGAAGTGTCTGTATTGCCTGTTCCATCGCCGGAAGAGTCTGTCTGTCCGGAACTGGTATTTCCATCTGTGCTGGACTGACCGCCAGAACTTCCAGTGGAATTTTCACCGTTTTGTGTATCCTTATTATCAGCAGTGCCCTTGGATTTGTCGTCGGATTCATCCGTAGATTCACCTGTGGTAGAACCGCCGATCAGATAGAAATCTCCTCCTGTCTTAGTCACGTTAAAGGTAAGTGTTGTGCGCTCTGTTTTTTTCTTTCCGGTTTCTCTGGTAGTAATCTTTGCAGTATCAAGCTGATAAAGCTTTCCCTCTTCTTCCAGACAGTAAAGAACCTTATCCGCGTCCCATTTTTCTTTCAGATTCAGGGTCAGCTTCGCAGGCGCTGCCAGATTCATCTTCTCCAGTGTGACTTTCAACGCATAAGGCGCATCATTGGCAAGCTTCTTTACCTCTTCTGTTCCATCTTCACTGCACTGTACCAGAAGTTTTTGCTCCACCGGATTCTGAATCTGGCTTCCATTGTAAGTCCATTTATAACTGATCCCGCTGTCCGTTTTTCCGGTAAAATAATACTTTTCGTCCTTTCCGGCGATCGTTTCCATCTGTGCCTGGGTGATGATTCCGTCCTCAGGAAGCTTTGTTTTCTGCTTCAAAGGTTCCACATCTGTATCAGAATCTTCCTCCGTGCTGTTTAAGATCTCAGCTCCTTTTTCGGAAAGCTGTGTCATGCCGTCATCCCCGCCGCCACAACCTGAGAGCGAACTTACCCCCAGAAACAGGGCAAGCCACAGGGCAAGTCCCTTTTTCTTTATCCTCATTTCTTCTTCCTCCGCTTCTTAATAAGAGCCCTCACTCCGGCCTTAATGCCGCTGCCTGCCAGTCCTCCCGCCAGAGCACCGCCTGCCGCAAAACCAAAGATCATACCATATTCTTTCTTCTTTGAGGTCAGACTTCCGGTTCCACTCTCCCCGGCAGTTTCCTGATATCCATCCTCACCGGTATCCATCTGTGAAGTCTCTTCCGACTCTGTATAAGGCTCTGCTTCGAAATCCCAGCCGCCGGAATTCTTATCCTTTGATGACTTACTGTTCTTTGATTTACTGTTTTTAGAATCCTTTGAACCGGAGCCACTATCCTTTCCTGAGCTTTCGGAACCCGTGGAGCTTTTGCTGCCGGAAGACTTACCACCCAGAGATTTCCCGGATCCACCCGGCGTTTTCGTATTGCCGCCTGACGGTGTTGTGGCAGGAACCGGCGTCGGGGTAGGAATCGGCGTGGGTTCTTTCAGACCGGTACCGGAACCATCTCCCTTGCCACCTTTTTTGATACTCACATCTGACATATCATAAAGGCTCGTCTTGCCATCCTTCAGGCGCTGGTAGGCAACCAGTGCGTAATATCCCTGCTCCGTAGCCATCCCGTCCAGAGTGCCTGCTGCCGCCCCGCCGTTATTTCCGGCACCCGCCTTTACATGCATAAATCCACTTCCATCGATATGATAGGAAAGAAGATTCTCTATTGTCCAGTGGCCGCCCTTGATGAAACGCGAATCCGTCTCCGGGTCAATCCCAAGGCTGCATAAAGCCGTGATGATCTGTGCACAGGACTCCTCTGTCTCCACACCCATCGTGGAATATCCACCGCTGTCATTCTGCATTTCCGACAATTTATTCAGCCCTCTGTCAATGGCAGCAGTCACATTCTCATAACCTGATTTATGATAATACGGTGCCAGCGCCTGCAGTGTCATGCCGGTAATATCAGAATCCGCATTACTTCCCATCAGCGTCCATCCGCCACCCGGGAGTTCACTCTGCAGCAGGAAATTCACCAGCGCAGATTCCGAATTCTGCTCCTTCGCAGACGGGTTCTCCGGGAAAGAATATTCCGGGTGGCAGTTAAGGGCAAGGAGTGCCCAGATCGGACCGTTTAATCCCTGTTCCTTCACAAGGCTGAAATCAGAGATATATTGAAATAGATTGTAACCACCCACATTGCGGGCATCCTTCCCCTCTGAGGTCAGGACCAGGATTCTCTTGGAATACTCTGTATATTTGGAAGTATTGGTAAGGATTCCCTTCTTTTCCTCGATATAATTTGCCGTGTGATTATAATAGGTAGAGAAATATTTCTCCTTCAGGCTTAAACCGCCTCTCGCCAGTCCAAGCACATACCATTCGCTGCCAACAGAAGGATTGGTATCTGTTGCACGCATATAGGCGCTGGTCTCTGCCATAACCTGACTGACCGATTTCTTCAGGGCATTTGCTCCCTGCATGACCGTTACCTTACAGGAGGCCGTCATTTCCGGATGTTGTGTTACAGAAGCGGTAATCGTAGCTTTGCCATTCTTTACTGCTGTGACAACTCCCTTTTTGCTTACTTTCGCAACAGAAGTGTCACTGCTTTTCCATGTCACTGTATACTCTTCCGTAACCGATTCCGGTATCGGAACCACCTTCAGGGTGTATTTCTGCCCCCGGTTGATCTTAACGGATTTACTGTTAAGAGAGATTCCCTGAAGTCCTGCGGGAAAGTCAGCAATGATCAGATGGTTTAAAGTTCTGGCACTATCCAGATAGAAACAGTTATCTTCTGTCGTCTGAGGGGTCAGTTCCATAAACGAATCCCCGGTACTTCTAAGGATCCTCGGCTTCGTCAGACTCTCATAGCCATCCGGGACAAGAAATGTCAGAGAGATCATCGTCATTGGCTGATAGTTTTCTCCTGTACGGATATCCGTATAGGAAATATTTATATCATAAAGAAGCTGTGGAAGAGTCCCCGGATATGCTTCGGAGAGCTCCTGTATAGTCTGTTCCTGATCCGGGTTCTCCTGCACATGGGTCTGCACATACCAGGGATTTCCCGTGGCGGTCACTCCACTGTCAGAAGAAATCAGTGCCGCAATACGGTTTCGGACAGTTTCAAGAGCCTCTTTGACTCCGGCATCAATTTCTGCCTGCTCCTCTTCTGTCAGACTGTCATAGGTGTCACTGGCAAGAAAGAACTTCGAGACCGTTTCTGAGGACAGATCAATTTCTTCGAGCGCCGCTGCTTCCTGAATACAGGAAATCATGGCTGGTATATCCAGCTTTTCTTCACCGGCTTCATTATTTTCTTCTTCATTTCCGGCCGCGCCATCGTCTGTCTCTGACTGAGATGGTTCGGTGTCAGACTGGAATTCATTCGCAGTTTCTCTGTCGTCAGAATCATCATGCTGTACAGGGACAGAAGTTTCTTCTGCCTCCCCGTGTATCTGCTCAGCCGGTGGCATCTGGGCTGCGGGTACAGGACATGCGGTCACAGCAATTCCTGTACTGAGAAGCAGTGCCATCCATTGTTTATTCATTTGTTTCCTCCGCGTTTTTAATCTAAAAAATTACATCCGGGTAAAATAGCACCCGCAATTCCTGAAATTACAAAATGACAGATGACTCTCCCCCTGTCATATAGCAGGTAGAAAGGACATCTGCCTTATTTTTTTGTATCATTCTTTCCAAATTTTGCAGCAATTATCAGAGCGATTATTACATTTATCAGAAAATTCCATCCATAAGTATCTTTCCATATGTTTAACAGGCAGCTCAAATCTGAAATTTTATTGTGGAATATAAATT
>SKES01001529.1_pt1 | contig 13462 bp, 9 predicted proteins | sample 4826851 | NCBI WGS metagenome assembly SKES01 (sample SAMN11008803, study PRJNA524170) | human gut metagenome | biome: Human fecal sample; material: Feces; isolation source: fecal sample from pouch patient p52 | host: Homo sapiens | place: Israel: Tel-Aviv | collected 2016-09-04 | reverse complement strand
TCTTATGGTATAATGATAGAAAAAACTACATGGTGAGAAAATGAAATTAAGAAGAAGTGAACGGATGGTCGTGATTTCTAATTACTTGATCAACCATCCCTATGAATTGACTAGCCTCAATACTTTTGCGGAAAAGTATGATTCTGCGAAGTCTTCCATCTCAGAAGATATCGTGATTATTAAGCGGGCTTTTGAAGAGATGGAAATTGGAAATATTGAAACCATCACAGGAGCTGGAGGAGGCGTTGTTTTTACGCCCTCTATCTCAGACGAGGAATCAAAAGAAATCATTCAAGACCTCTGCAAGCAATTGTCTGAAAGTGACCGTATTCTTCCTGGGGGTTACATTTACTTATCTGATCTATTAAGCAATCCAAAGATTTTGAATCGCATCGGCCGTATCATTGCTAAAGCCTTCCGTAATAAGAAGATTGATGCTGTCATGACTGTAGCGACCAAGGGAGTTCCTCTAGCTAATGCAGTGGCAAACGTCTTGAATGTTCCTTTTGTTATTGTCCGCCGTGATTTAAAAATCACAGAAGGATCAACCGTCAGTGTTAACTATGTTTCAGGATCTAGTGGCGACCGTATTGAAAAAATGTTCCTTTCAAAACGTAGTCTAAAAGCAGGAAGTCGGGTTTTGATTGTCGATGATTTCCTAAAAGGCGGTGGAACGATCAACGGGATGGTCAGTCTTTTGGCTGAATTCGATTCTGAATTAGCAGGGGTAGCTGTTTTTGCTGATAATGCTTCAACAGATCGCGAATTCTTTGAACACAAATCCTTATTACGAGTGACCAATATTGATGTGAAAGAAAATAAATTGAATGTTGAAGTTGGAAATATCTTTGACTAAAGGATACAAAGGAGGATCAAAAAGTGAAAAGAATTTTAGATCGATTTGATAACAGTCCTTTGTGGATTCGCTTAGTGACTGTTTTAGCCTTATCCTTTATTTTAGTAGCTGGTTTGTATACAGTGAAAAAGAATACGGCAGCCCAAGTAACGACAGAGATCCAACCCGTTAAAAAGACAGGGGCTCTTCCAGTGAAAAAGGAAACAAAGGAAGAAAAAGAAAAGAAGGAAGAAAAGAAAAATATTGAAGCTGCAGAGAAAGCAGTAGACCAAATGGAGAAAAATCCGAGTCAAGAATCTGTAACTGCTGCGCAAACAGCTGTTAAGAAAGTGAATGATGCAACTCAAAAACAATCACTAGAAGCTCGTGTCCAATACATTGCGAACTATTATGGTTTAACCTATGAGGAAGACACAACGGCTGTTCATCAGAATCAAACAGATTCAAATACAGATGCAGGAGCGAACACGACAGACGCGACAATCCAATCACAACAGCAACAACAATATACACCCACTGTAGATGCAGGGACGCAAACTCCGTCTCAAACAGCTCAATAGTTTAACTTTTAGACTTCTTGAAAAAACAGAAAAAAGATCTTGCAAACAAAGTGCCGTCATGTTATAATAATAGACGGTACTTTTTACTTTTGGTCTCTCAAGAGTGTACAGGGACGTGCTGACAAATGTTGCAAAAGTACACACAGATGGTAGCTGTCACCAAGTGTATCATCACCAAAAATAAAAAAATTCACAGGAGAATGTAGATGCCTACAATTAACCAATTGGTTCGCAAACCGCGTAAATCAAAAGTAGAAAAATCTAAATCACCAGCTTTGAACGTTGGTTACAACAGTCATAAAAAAGTTCAAACAAACGTTTCTTCACCACAAAAACGTGGTGTTGCAACTCGTGTTGGAACAATGACACCTAAAAAACCTAACTCTGCCCTTCGTAAATTTGCCCGTGTACGTTTGAGCAACTTGATCGAAGTTACTGCTTATATCCCAGGTATCGGACACAACTTGCAAGAACACAGCGTGGTTCTTCTTCGTGGTGGACGTGTAAAAGACCTTCCAGGGGTACGTTACCATATCGTCCGTGGAGCACTTGATACTGCAGGTGTAAACGATCGTAAACAAGGCCGTTCTAAATACGGTACTAAACGTCCAAAAGCATAAGGAAAGGGGATAAAGAGAAATGAGTCGTAAAAACCGTGCGCCTAAACGCGATGTATTGCCAGATCCGCTTTACAATTCACAATTAGTTACTCGTCTTATCAACCGCGTTATGCTTGATGGTAAACGTGGTACAGCTGCTTCAATCGTTTATGGAGCTTTCGAACAAATTAAAGAAGCTACTGGAAACGATGCTCTTGAAGTATTCGAAACAGCTATGGAAAACATCATGCCTGTACTTGAAGTACGCGCTCGCCGTGTCGGTGGTTCTAACTACCAAGTCCCAGTTGAAGTTCGTCCAGAACGTCGTACAACACTTGGACTTCGTTGGTTGGTAACAATCGCTCGCCAACGTGGTGAACACACAATGGTTGATCGTCTTGCAAAAGAAATTTTGGATGCGGCGAACAACACTGGTGCAGCTGTTAAGAAACGTGAAGATACTCACCGTATGGCTGAAGCTAACCGTGCATTCGCACACTTCCGCTGGTAAGATCAAGATACTAAGGGCGTTAAAAAAGCGACTGAAAATTAGGAAGCTTGACGAAGAATCGAAGATTCTAGGAAAGCTTATCTATTTTCCGAGCTTTTAGCCCAGGTTCAATTAAGCTTTGTAGCTCTTGAACCCAATTCAACTCTTCTTACAAGTTGGAACCAAAACTTAGCATGAAAACACTGAGAACGGGTAGGTCCTGCCTATCCGTTTTTATTAAATCATGTTATAATAGAATATAGAAATAAAAAATATAGGAGAAACAAACCTCATGGCACGCGAATTTTCACTTGAAAAAACTCGTAATATCGGTATCATGGCTCACGTCGATGCTGGTAAAACAACTACAACTGAGCGTATCCTTTACTACACTGGTAAGATTCACAAAATCGGTGAAACTCACGAAGGTGCGTCACAAATGGACTGGATGGAGCAAGAGCAAGAACGTGGTATCACTATCACATCTGCCGCTACAACAGCTCAATGGAAAGACACTCGTGTAAACATCATCGACACACCAGGACACGTGGACTTCACTATCGAAGTTCAACGTTCACTCCGCGTTTTGGACGGTGCTGTAACCGTTCTTGACTCACAATCAGGTGTTGAACCTCAAACTGAAACAGTTTGGCGTCAAGCAACTGAATACGGAGTTCCTCGTATCGTATTCGCTAACAAGATGGATAAAATCGGTGCTGACTTCCTTTACTCAGTAAGCACACTTCATGACCGTCTTCAAGCAAACGCTCATCCAATTCAATTGCCAATCGGTGCTGAAGATGACTTCCGCGGAATCATTGACTTGATCAAGATGAAAGCTGAAATCTATACGAACGACCTTGGTACAGATATCCTTGAAGAAGATATTCCAGCTGAATACCTTGAACAAGCTCAAGAATACCGTGAAAAATTGGTTGAAGCAGTTGCTGAAACTGATGAAGACTTGATGATGAAATACCTTGAAGGGGAAGAAATCACAAACGAAGAATTGAAAGCTGGTATCCGTAAAGCAACAATCAACGTTGAATTCTACCCAGTACTTTGTGGTTCTGCCTTCAAGAACAAAGGGGTTCAATTGATGTTGGATGCAGTTCTTGACTACCTTCCAAGCCCACTTGATATCCCTGCAATCAAGGGTGTAAACCCAGATACAGACGAAGAAGAAGAACGTCCAGCATCTGATGATGAGCCATTTGCAGCTCTTGCCTTCAAGATCATGACTGACCCATTCGTAGGTCGTTTGACATTCTTCCGTGTTTACTCAGGTGTCTTGAACTCAGGTTCATACGTATTGAACACTTCTAAAGGTAAACGTGAACGTATCGGACGTATCCTTCAAATGCACGCCAACACTCGTAAAGAAATCGAAACAGTTTACTCTGGAGATATCGCTGCTGCCGTTGGTTTGAAAGATACTACAACTGGTGACTCATTGACAGATGAAAAAGCAAAAATCATCCTTGAATCAATCGAAGTTCCAGAACCAGTTATCCAATTGATGGTTGAGCCTAAATCTAAAGCAGACCAAGACAAGATGGGTATCGCCCTTCAAAAATTGGCTGAAGAAGATCCAACATTCCGCGTTGAAACAAACCCTGAAACTGGTGAAACAGTTATCTCTGGTATGGGTGAGTTGCACTTGGATGTCCTTGTTGACCGTATGAAACGTGAATTCAAGGTTGAAGCTAACGTTGGTGCTCCTCAAGTATCTTACCGTGAAACATTCCGCGCTTCTACACAAGCACGTGGATTCTTCAAACGTCAATCTGGTGGTAAAGGTCAGTTTGGTGATGTTTGGATCGAATTTACTCCAAACGAAGAAGGTAAAGGATTCGAGTTCGAAAATGCGATCGTCGGTGGTGTGGTTCCACGTGAATTCATCCCTGCAGTAGAAAAAGGACTTCAAGAATCTATGGCTAACGGTGTTCTTGCTGGTTACCCAATGGTTGACGTGAAAGCTAAGCTTTACGATGGTTCATACCACGATGTCGACTCATCTGAAACTGCCTTCAAGATCGCTGCATCTCTTGCGCTTAAAGAAGCTGCTAAGACTGCACAACCAGCTATCCTTGAACCAATGATGCTTGTAACCATCACAGTTCCTGAAGAAAACCTTGGGGATGTTATGGGGCACGTAACTGCTCGTCGTGGACGTGTAGATGGTATGGAAGCACACGGTGCAAGCCAAATCGTTCGTGCTTATGTACCGCTTGCTGAAATGTTCGGTTACGCTACTGTTCTTCGTTCTGCAACTCAAGGACGTGGTACCTTCATGATGGTATTTGACCACTACGAAGATGTACCAAAATCAGTACAAGAAGAAATCATTAAAAAAGCTAAAGGTGAAGCTTAATTTACCAAATCTGAGAACTCTTCCCGTTTAGGGAAGGGTTTTTGTTTGTCTGGAAAGGCTAGAGGTTAAATGGTAGTAGAGGAAACGTCATTTCCATGGACTAAGACTTTGTGAAAAACTTTAATAAAAGAGGTGGTGATCTATGATAAATCTTGCTTTTCGTTGGGAAATAGTTGCTTTTTAATGCAATAAAGTATATAATAGAGACTGTTAAAAGATGTTTGGCGCTGTGTCAAGTTACTCTTTTCACAAAAAATTTTTTGATTTTCATAAGGAGGAAATCACGAATGGTAGTTAAAGTTGGTATTAACGGTTTCGGTCGTATCGGACGTCTTGCTTTCCGTCGTATCCAAAACGTAGAAGGTGTTGAAGTTACACGCATCAACGACCTTACAGATCCAGTTATGCTTGCACACTTGTTGAAATACGATACAACTCAAGGTCGTTTCGACGGTACTGTGGAAGTTAAAGAAGGTGGATTCGAAGTTAACGGTAAATTCGTTAAAGTTTCTGCTGAACGTGATCCAGAACAAATCGACTGGGCTAACGACGGTGTAGAAATCGTTCTTGAAGCAACTGGTTTCTTTGCTACTAAAGCAGCTGCTGAAAAACACTTGCATGCTGGTGGTGCTAAGAAAGTTGTTATCACTGCTCCTGGTGGATCAGATGTTAAAACAGTCGTATTTAACACTAACCACGATATTCTTGATGGTACTGAAACAGTTATCTCAGGTGCTTCATGTACTACAAACTGCTTGGCTCCAATGGCTAAAGCTCTTCAAGATAACTTCGGTGTTGTTGAAGGATTGATGACTACTATCCACGCTTACACTGGTGACCAAATGATCCTTGACGGTCCACACCGTAAAGGTGACCTTCGTCGTGCACGCGCTGGTGCTGCTAACATCGTTCCTAACTCAACTGGTGCTGCTAAAGCAATCGGTTTGGTTATCCCTGAATTGAACGGTAAATTGGACGGAGCTGCACAACGCGTTCCTACTCCAACTGGATCAGTTACTGAATTGGTAGTTGTTCTTGAAAAGAACGTTACTGTTGATGAAGTAAATGCAGCTATGAAAGCAGTAGCTAACGAATCATACGGTTACACTGAAGATCCAATCGTTTCTTCAGATGTTGTAGGTATGTCTTACGGATCATTGTTTGACGCAACTCAAACTAAAGTTCTTGACGTTGACGGTAAACAATTGGTTAAAGTTGTTTCATGGTATGACAACGAAATGTCTTACACTGCACAACTTGTTCGTACTCTTGAATACTTCGCAAAAATTGCTAAATAATTCATGCGTATGATGAGAGGAGGGAAACCTCCTCTTTTTTTGTACTTTTTTTAGGGCTTTCTCATCATATTATAGGAATTGCCAAAATAGATTGACAGTGCTAAATAGATTAAGGTATCCTATTCTTGATTGGAGATTTCTAATACAACGAAATGAAAGCGATTACAGGTCGTATAGAAAGGAGCCAATGGAAATCGCTCAAGAAAAAGAAAAAAACATACAAGGAGGTCAAGATGAAAGGTCAACTATTTGAAAAGAAAGAACGATTTAGTATACGAAAATTTAGTGTGGGAGTCTGTTCCGCATTGATTGGGTTAGCATTTTTAGGAACAGGGGCTGTCTCTGCAGATGAGACAGTTTCTACTAGTGAACAACCCTTAGAAGCATCTTCAGCAACGACCGAAGATGTCGATCATCTAGTGAGAGAAGCTGGTGTCTATACTGCAGATGCGGCCTTACCTTCTGCAGAAACGGAAAAACCAGCCGCAGAAGCGGTCACTCCAGAGGCTAGTCCTACAAGTACAGAAGCTAGCTCGACAACTACAGATCATCCAGCTGTTTCAGAGACTGAAAAACCGAAAGCTACTGCTGAAAAAGTGGCTGATTTACCAACCAATGAAGAAAAACAATTAAGACCCAAAGAAATTAAGTTCGATACCTGGGACGATCTCTTGAAGTGGGAACCAGGAAAACGAGTGGATGACGATATGAACAGAGCAAGCGTTCCACTTACTAGTCGTTTCCAAGGAAAACAAATTAATGAACAAGCCAACCCTGAAGCGAAGATCCAAGCGCTGTCAAACATGAACTCCAAAGCCAAGGATCATGCGTCTGTCGGCGGGGAAGAGTTTAAGGCCTATGCTTTTGATTACTGGCAATATTTGGATTCTATGGTCTTTTGGGAAGGGCTGGTCCCATCAGCAGATGTGATCGATGCTGCCCACCGAAATGGGGTTCCTATTTATGGGACAATCTTTTATAACTGGTCTAGCAGCATCAAGGATCAAGAACATTTTGCAGAAACCTTGAAAGAAGATAGTGAAGGCTCTAAAACCTTCCCGATCGCCCGTAAATTAGTCGAACTTGCCAAGTACTATGGCTTTGATGGTTACTTTATCAACCAAGAAACGACCGGAAATCTTGTAGAACCATTGGGTCCAAAATTGAGAGATTTTCTTCTTTATACCAAGGAATATGCGAAGAGTCTGAACTATCCGATTAAGTATTCCTGGTATGATGCTATGACCTATGAATATGGCCGTTACCATGAGAATGCGCTGGGAGAATACAACTACAATTTCATGCAGCCAGAAAATGGGGAAAATCCAGTTGATACCTTCTTTGCTAACTTTAACTGGGGCAAATCAGAAGTTGATTATTCCATCAGTACAGCTAAATGGATTCATCGGAATCCTTATGATGTTCTAGCTGGACTCGAGCTCCAAAAAGGAGGCTCTTATAAGACTAATGTAGACTGGAATGCCATTTTAGATGAACATGGCAAGTTGCGTCTATCCCTTGGTCTTTATGCACCAGATACGATTACAGGGCTAGGAAAGACTGGAGAAGGTTACCATACCCATGAAGATCTATTCTGGACAGGTTTCCAAGGGGATCCGACTAAAGGGAAACCAGCAGACCAATCTTGGTACGGCATGTCCAATCTGGTAGTGGATAAAACACCAATCACAAACGCTGATTTCAATACTTCCTTTAATACTGGACACGGGAAACACTGGTTTGTGGACGGCAAGATTTCTAAAGAAGGGGAATGGAACTACCGTTCTGTTTCAGGCTACCTTCCAACCTGGCGTTGGTGGGTAGAGCATAGTGAAGATAGTACACCATTGAAAGGTCGCTATGATTTTGATCAAGCCTACAATGGAGGAAATTCTCTAGCCTTTGAAGGAGATTTAAAAGCCAATAGCAGTCAAAATGTCATGCTCTATTCGACCAAGATTCCTGTGACAGAAACGACAAAATTGAGCGTCAGTCATAAAGGTGGGATCGGAGCAGCTGCCTGGGTAGCTGTTGCCACCAAAGAAGACTACTCTGAATACGAATGGAAAGAATTGACACCGAGTGCGGATTGGTCTACTCAAACCTTTGATTTGGGAAGTTTGGCTGGCAAGACCATTTATGCTGTGAAGATGTTCTTTGACCATGATACGGATGTCAAAGACTACAAATTTAATCTCGGCCAATTGTCGATTACGTCAAACCAAGAGAAACCAGCTACTCCAGCAGAAGTATCCGTTCGGGCAAAACGCCTACAAAATGCGCAAGAAGCAGAAGCAGTCCTTAATTTTAAAGGGGTAGCAGATGCGGATTATTATGAAGTCTATGAAAAAGATGGCGACAACTGGCGTCTTTTAACAGGGTCTTCTGCGACAACCGTCTATCTACCAAAAGTTAGCCGTTCAGCAAGTGCTGAAGGAACGACTCAGGACCTCAAGGTTGTGGCAGTTGGGAAGAACGGCCAACGTTCAGATGCAGGAACTGTGGCCTTTGATTGGGGTATGACCGTGTCAGATACCAGTCTTCCAAAAGCCCTAGCACCAAACGTGGTCATCGGAGCCAAAGTGATCGGTTCGAGCTTCCCAGATGCGGATGGTAGTGAAGGCATCGAGGGGATGTTAAATGGTACCATTACCAGTCTTTCAGATAAATGGTCCTCTGCTCAATTGAGTGGAACCGTCGATATTCGCTTGACACAACCACGGACCATTGTTCGTTGGGTCATGGACCATGCCGGTGCGGGTGGAGAATCTGTCGACGATGGCAAGATGAATACCCGTGACTTCGACCTTTACTACAAGGATGAAGCGGGTGAATGGAAGCTCGCTAAGGAAGTTCGTGGCAATAAAGCCCATGTGTCTGACATTACACTTGATCATCCGATCAAGGCTCAAGAATGGCGTCTCCATGTCATTACGGCAGATAACGGCACCCCATGGCAAGCCATCCGGATTTACAACTGGAAGATGTATGAAAGTCTGGATACGGAAACGGTCAACATCCCGATGAAACATGCTGCAGCGCAAAACCTAGGTAATCATTTTGTACAAGTCGGTTTCAAAGATGTTCCAGCTAATACTACTCTGACTCTTTATGCCGATAAAGAAGCCACTAGCCCAATTGCGACCATGACAGCCGATCAAGCTGGAAATCTCATCTTTAAACCACTGGCTTTTGAATCAACCCCATCTCTTCTCTACTATCGTGCGCAAGAACCTGGCAAAGATATCAGTAATGTTCTAGCGATCGAAGTTCCAAAGAATGATAAAGAAATTGCGGGACTTCAATTTGAAGATGGATTGACTAAGAAGGTCTACCGGGAAGGCGATGCCCTTTCCTTGAAAGGGGCGACTCTCCGCGTTCATTATAAAGATGGCCAAGCAGATCAACTGGTTAACCTCACCAACTCAGGTGTAGAGATTCATGGCTTTGACAGTAGCAAGCTTGGAGAACAACACCTAGAAGTTTCTTACCTTGGTCAGAAATTAGATAAGACTCTCACTGTTTTTGTGGTCAGTGCAGAGGAAGCGGGTGAAAAAGCAGTTGCTGGTCTAGAATTGACCGACAAACCAAAAGTGGAATATATTGTCGGAGAAGCATTGGAGAAAGAAGGCGGACGCTTTACAGTCGTCTTTGAAGATGAAACGACCGAAACGCATGCCTTGACAGATGAAGGTGTGGAAGTAACTGGCTTTGATACGACCAAGGAAGGTCGTCAAACCATCACTGTCCATTACAAAGGAGCTAGCACAAGCTTTGATGTCCTCGTCAATCCAAAACCAGCTCTCAACGATGAATACCTCAAGCAAAAATTGGCTGAAGCTGAAGCTGCAAAAGCCAAAGTAGACTTTACTTTTGCCACTCCTGAAGTCAAAGAAGCCTTGCTGGCTGGAATGGCTGCTTCTGAAAAAGTCTTGAAAGAGCATGATACCAGCACACAAGATCAAGTCAATGAACAGTTGAACCAGTTGACCGCTCTCTTGAAAGCCTTGGATGGTCAAGCCAATCTAACAAAAGAAAAAGAAGCTTTCTCTGTCCTAACAACACAAGCGACTGCTCTATTAGCGAGCAAGCCAAATCACCCTTCTGGTGAAGCTTTGCAGGCACTGGTTGAGAAAAATAAAGAGCTCCTAGCTTCTTCAGAGCTCACTCCTGAAGCGCTTGAAACAGCTAAGACCGGTCTAGAGACCTTGATTGCGCTCCTGAAAGAAGATAAGCCAGCGGTCTTTGTAGACTCTGCGACTGGAGTCGAAGTTCAATTCTCCAACTTAGAGCCAACCGTTGTCAAAGGACTAAAAGTCGCAAAAGTTGAAGCCAATCAGGTAGAAAAAGAAGAGCTGAAGGGCCGAGAAGGAATCGTCTTTGATATTGAAGGCGTGGATGCAAGTGGTCAGGATATCGATACCCACCATCCATCCCTTGTGAAAATCCCTGTGGATAAGGATAAAGAAGTGGAGCAAGTTCTCTTCTTCCCTGAAGGTCAAGCTCCTCAATCCTTGGCCTTTGAGAGAGTTGGAGATGTGGTCATCTTTACCGCTCCTCACTTTACCCACTATGCGATTGTCTATAAGCCAGCAAAAACGGAAGGACCAGATCAACCGATCCAACCAGAAGAACCTGCTAAACCAGATCAGCCTGTTCAACCGGCTACCCCAGTGACTCCAGATCCAGCTAATCCATTGAAGCCTACAGAATCTTCTCAAGTGGATCAGTTGGCCCCAACGACTTCTACTCAACCGGGTCATCAAGAGGAAGAACACAAGGATATGGTCGATCAAGAGATCCATCAGTTGTTAAGTGCCCACCAAGGAGCAAACTCACAGCCAACGGTTCAGCAAGGAATAAAAGATGCAAGCAAAGAAAGTCAATCGGAACACTTACCAAATACGGCAAGCCTAGAAGCTTCCTTTGCAGCTGAAGCTGTTCTTCTAGCAGCCTTAGGCGGCTTCCTCTTGGCTGGTAAGAAGAAGGAAGAGTAAGTCTTCTAAAAGATTCTTTTGTTCACTTAAAAAGTCACTCTCAAAAAAACCTCTCTGGTGAAAACCAGAGAGGTTTGATCTTATTTTGAGAATATTAAAAGGCATTCCAAAGGAGGACAAAAATAAGAATACAGCCCCAAGCGTTTCCTGTACGTCTCTGAACTAGAAGCATTCCATAAATAAGAATGAAAACAGTTCCTTCTTGCAAGAGTGACAATGAGTCAAAACCAATCATCCCGTGGATGAGCAAGCAGATTAAAGCACACACAAATGCTCCTAGATTCCATACTCCTTTTACGTAATGAGGATAGCGGAGATTGATTTTTTGGACAATCACAACATAATTAAAGCCCTCCCAGAATCCCCAAATAAGAGAAATGAGAAGATAGCCCACGAAATTGGTTGGGAAGGGACTGGATAAGACTTCTTTTGTTAGGAGGATGGATTGAAAAGGAAGATAGGAATGAACCTGACCTGAAACGATGAGGAAAATGAGAAGAGGTAAGGCAATAAGAACTGTTTGAAGGATAGTTGGAAAGAATTTTTTCTTAACCAATCCATATTTCTGTATGCTTTCTTTTCGACGAATAAGGACAGCACTAGTTCCCAAGCCAGCTACAGAAAATTGACAAAGTGCGAGAACGATTAAGCGAATCCAGAGAGAATGGTCTGGGCTTCTACTGAAGTTGATGATTGGCTCCTGAAAAGCTAGAAAGCCCATCAGTGGAAGCAAGGTGAAAAGTGCCAAGATATTTAAATCTTTGTCGGCTTCTTTTTGTTGAGTAGATAATCCTTCTTTCATTTATATCTCCTTTTTATCCCTATTATAGGGTCTCCGGGATAGACTGTCAATAAGAGGGGAAAAGCATTGGATTTTTCTACCTCTTTTACAGCTTTTGTGATATAATTATCATGTATTAAAAAAAGAAGGAGTCATATCTAATGGCAAAATTGACTGTTAAAGACGTTGACTTGAAAGGGAAAAAAGTTCTCGTTCGTGTTGACTTCAACGTTCCTGTAAAAGATGGCGTGATCACTAACGATAACCGTATCACTGCAGCTCTTCCAACTATCAAGTACATCCTTGAACAAGGTGGACGTGCAATCCTCTTCTCTCACCTTGGACGTGTAAAAGAAGAAGCAGATAAAGAAGGTAAATCACTTGCTCCTGTAGCTGCTGACTTGGCTGCTAAATTGGGTCAAGAAGTTAAATTTATCCCAGGTGTTACACGTGGTGCTGAATTGGAAGCAGCTGTTAACGCTCTTGAAGATGGACAAGTTCTCTTGGTTGAAAACACTCGTTTCGAAGATGTTGATGGCAAGAAAGAATCTAAAAACGATCCTGAACTTGGTAAATACTGGGCATCACTTGGAGATGGTATCTTCGTAAACGATGCATTTGGTACTGCTCACCGTGCACACGCATCTAACGTTGGTATCTCAGCAAACGTTGAAAAAGCTGTTGCTGGATTCCTTCTTGAAAATGAAATTGCTTACATCAAAGAAGCAGTTGAAGCTCCAGAACGTCCATTCGTAGCTATCCTTGGTGGATCTAAAGTATCTGACAAGATCGGTGTTATCGAAAACTTGCTTGAAAAAGCTGATAAAGTCCTTATCGGTGGTGGGATGACTTACACATTCTACAAAGCACAAGGTATCGAAATCGGTAACTCACTTGTAGAAGAAGACAAATTGGATGTGGCGAAAGCTCTTCTTGAAAAATCAAACGGCAAATTGATCTTGCCAGTTGACTCAAAAGAAGCGAACGCATTTGCTGACTACACTGAAGTGAAAGACACTGAAGGTGAAGCAGTAGACCCAGGATTCCTTGGTCTTGATATCGGTCCTAAATCAATCGCTAAATTCGACCAAGAATTGACTGGTGCGAAAACAGTTGTATGGAACGGACCTATGGGTGTATTTGAAAACCCTGACTTCCAAGCTGGTACAATCGGTGTAATGGACGCTATCGTGAAACAACCAGGCGTTAAATCAATCATCGGTGGTGGTGACTCAGCTGCTGCTGCGATCAACCTTGGCCGTGCAGACAAATTCTCATGGATCTCTACTGGTGGTGGTGCTTCTATGGAACTCCTTGAAGGTAAAGAACTTCCAGGATTGGCTGCTCTTACAGACAAATAATCTAAATAGAATGAAAGAGGCTGGGACAAAAGTCCTAGCCTCTCAATTATTTTTGGATTGTCGAGCAAGACGCAGTGGTTGAGTGGGCTCTACTACGCTGATTTCATCAGCTTTTATAGCCCTACTCAACTGTGCGGAGGTGGGAC
>SKES01001526.1_pt1 | contig 13488 bp, 10 predicted proteins | sample 4826851 | NCBI WGS metagenome assembly SKES01 (sample SAMN11008803, study PRJNA524170) | human gut metagenome | biome: Human fecal sample; material: Feces; isolation source: fecal sample from pouch patient p52 | host: Homo sapiens | place: Israel: Tel-Aviv | collected 2016-09-04 | reverse complement strand
GTTATATATTTTCTTTTAAGACTTATCTCTTAACCTCGAACTCTATTTTGAATATCATATCTTCACTTACCAAATCATAATCTATCATTTGTATTTCCATAAAATATATTTTTTACAAAGATAAATCAGCTAAAAAAGATTAACATTTAATCCTTTTCACTTTTACCTCAACCATCAATTTCTTAATACTCAGTTTAGATATTATTAAGACATAATAGCCCATAAAAAAAGAATAATCTTATTGATCTAATAACATTACTCTTTCTTGAATTATTTTTTCTAATTGTTTTAAACGTTTATTTGATAATTTATATTTTGTTTTTCTATCAAACTTATAATTTATTAACTTTCCAAGTTTATTTTTGCATGTTTGACATTAATGATTCAACAAATCCTATAAAATTTTGATAGGTTGCTGGAAGACGAGTTGAAACATAAGTATTTATGTCTTTAAAATCACTGTCCATTGCATAGCATAACAAAGATAATCCATTATCAAAGATTGGTGCTGGTGCAATTATTTGATTAGTATTACTATCAACTAATAATCCAAAATTACCAAAATGTCGATCCTCATTTAAGATAACAGCATCAAAAACTAGCATATCTATAAGTTCTTGATAATAGTTATCTCCTAAATTTTTATAATATTCTATAACTGCTTCAATCCCTCCAGTTTTTACTAATCTGCCAATAGGAATAAATGAAATGTCTTGATTTGTAAACAACTCACAGGTTGAACATAACTTCCCTTTCCATTTAGATAAATTATAATCAATGTGATTTAATTCCATCTTTCTTGCCACTTGACTAGCATAGAATTCCGAATAGGGTTCTAATCCACTGTTTGCAAAGCCTTCTGTTCCTGATTTGTAAAGCATTACTTTACCTTTTATTCTTCGCCATGATTTTGCAAGCATACCATTGGTTGTAAACTCAGGTGATGAACGGAAGGAAGATCTAGTATAGCTTCCATACCCAGTAAATGCAATAGAAGCTATATTTGTATTAAATGAGTTTGTATATAGATTTTTATCACTAAATTTATCTGTACAATCTTCTTTAACAACCCAATAACTATCATTAAGTGATAATCCTTGACATATTTCAATAATTCCTTTTGTATCTTTTTCGTTTAAACCTAGTAGTTTGATACATATGCTCTATTTCTTAGAATAGTTCTTTTCTCCAAACATCGTTTGTATAATCCAATGAAAAATACAATGAATCATTATCAAATTAGTTTAAAATATAATTCATGAGAAACACATTCTTTTTATATAAAAAAACGAATAGATTGGTTATCTATTCGGTCAATTGCTTTATTGGTGGAGGTGAGGGGAATCGAACCCCTGTCCAAGCATAATCCCTCCAAAGCGTCTACAGTTTATCTCATTGAATTAATTTAATTAGGCTACAATCAATGAGCAATTTTCCACCTAACGAGCTTATGAGATTTTCGAAGTATTTAGCTAAGCAATAAATACCCTTATCCTATGAGTTTATGATACCAGTTAAATAGCTATAGGCACGCTAAATAGTGGCAGCTTTCATGTCTATGTCGACTAAGCGAAAGCGTAATTAGTTTGTCTGTTTCCAGTTATTTGTTTGTGCATTTAACGAATGCCTTCGACTGCAGCTAAGGTCAGACATACACCTGTCGAACCCAGGACACCCCCAGATCAGTAATTCTTAAGAGCTTTTTCAATTTCTCTTTTAGAATCTCTTTCTTTTAAATCTTGGCGCTTGTCGTATAATTTCTTACCGCGAGCAATTCCAATCTCCAATTTTACTTTACTTCCTGTATTAAAGTATAACTTAGTTGGTACAACTGTCAAGCCACCTTCTTTTAATTTATTTGAAATTTTTAAAATTTCTTTTTTATGAAGTAATAGTTTTCGATTACGTAACGGCTCATGATTAAATTGATTACCATGGCTATAAGGAGAAATGTGCATATTTTCAATATAAGCTTCATTATCTTTAATTCTTACAAAAGCATCTTTAAGATTTACATTACCTAAACGGACCGATTTAATTTCTGTTCCTTTTAGTTCAATCCCTGCTTCATATGTATCTAAGATAAAATAATCATGATAAGCTTTCTTGTTATTTGATACAATTTTCATGCCCATTTCCCCTTTCTGATTAATTAAGTGCGACGCTTAGATTTACCCTTTTTAGAGCGTTTAAAATGATTATTTGTAAAACGTGGTTCTTCGTGACGCTTTTTACGACGCTCATTCCGTTTTCGATTGTTTTTACGATCATTATCTTTGCGCTTATTTATTATAACAGTTTTTGTTGTCTTTTTGTTGGATTTCATGCCAACAATTTCAAAATCTACTGATTTATCTTTTTTAGATGCACTTGATACTCGAACTTTAACTCGATCAGACATCTTAAACACCTTGCCTGTTCGCTGACCAATATAACGAAGATTCTTCTCATCAAAGAAATAAAAATCATCAGTCAAATCAGTTACATGGACTAACCCATCAATTGTATTATCAAGTTCAACAAAGAAACCAAAATTAGTAACTGAACTAATAATTCCTTCAAATTCCTCACCAATTTGTTTTTCCATAAACTCCGCAATTTTCATATCATCAACTTCACGTTCAATCATAATCGCTTCACGTTCACGAGCCGAAGTTTGTAGTGCTATTTCAGGCATCAATTCTTGATAATGCATGATAGTACGACGATCTAAACGATTTTCGAACATGTACTTTCTAATTAAACGATGAACAATTAAATCTGGATAACGTCTAATTGGTGAAGTAAAATGTGTATAATATTCATCAGCTAATCCAAAATGTCCTAGACACTGTTCATCATAACGCGCTTTTTGCATACAACGCAATAATAAAGTTGCAATAATTGTATGTTCCGGAGTATCCTTACTAACTTCTATGATATTGCTTAATTCACCCGGATAAACATTTTCTAATGAACCTTTGATTGTATAGCCTAAAGTTTTAGCAATTCCACTAAATTGTAATAACTTTTTCGGTTTAGGATTTTCATGAACCCGATAAATGAACGGCAGCTCTAACCATTTAAAATGCTCTGCAACTGTTTCATTTGCCAATAACATAAATTCTTCAATAATACGATCACTTGCTCCACGTTCTCTCAATACAACATCAGTAGTATTACCTTTACTATCAACTAGTACTTTTGCTTCTTTAACATCAAAATCAATCGCACCACGTCTAGCTTTTTTCGCTTGAAGAATCATTGCTAATTCCTGCATTAAGAAAAATAAATCTTTGACATGACTATACTGTAACTGAAGCGTCTGATCACCATCAAGAATTTTATTTACATTAGTATAAGTCATCCGTTCTGTCGAATTAATTACTGCTGGAACAATATCATGTTCTACAACCTCACCATTTTCATCAATTTCCATAAAACAAGAAATTGTGAAACGATCAACATGCGGGTTTAATGAACAAATGCCGTTTGATAACTTATGTGGCAGCATTGGGATAACACGATCAGCTAAATAAATTGATGTTCCACGTGCAAATGCTTCTTTATCAAGCGGTGATTCTTCTGTAACATAATAAGAAACATCGGCAATATGCACCCCTAAATGATAATGACCATTATCTAATTTTTTTAATGAAATACCATCATCTAAGTCTTTGGCGTCATCACCATCAATAGTAACAACGACCTCATCACGCAAATCAATCCGTTGACCAATATCAATTCCTTCCAAACTATCAGGAATATTCTCTATTTGATCATAGACAGCTTGAGGAAACTCAACTGGCGCATCGTGTTCATATACTATCGATAAGATATCAATCCCAGGATCATTGCGATGCCCTAAAATCTTTACAACATCACCTTTTAAAATCGGTTTATAAGTCTTAATTTCAACTTGAACTTTGTGTCCCGGCATCGCTCCGTGTAAATGAGCGCGATCTACAAAAATCGGTTTATCGAACATCGGATCATCAACATCAACAAAGCAATCACGTTTTCCTTTTTTGATTTCACCAACTAATCTTGTCTGTCCTCTTTTTATAACCCTGATAACTCGCCCCTCAGGACGTTCCTCATCACTGTGCTTCTTTAATTCAACTAATACAGTATCCTTATTAAACGCATCCTTTAAGTCATCGGGACTAATAAAAATATCTTTCTCTTGATCTTCAACGACTACAAACCCAAAACCACGTTTATTAATCGTTAATGTTCCTAGAATCATGCCAAACTGATTTGGAAGATAATAATGATTATATTTATTTCTAACTACTTTACCTTCATCTTCCAACTCATTCATAAGTTTAACTAAGTTTACAAATTTATCACTTTTATTACAATTTAATTTAGTAGCGATCAAATCAATAGAACGCTCTAAATAATTTTCATCACTTAACAATTCCAAAATCTTTTCTTTCATTCATTCACCTCCCGATTCCAAAATAAAAATAGGACCTTAGCCCTATTATTTATGACATTCTTAGAATGATTGCAATAACGAAAAATGCAATTGCTAAACCAGTAGTAACTCTTGTCATCACTAAATCTGCACCACGTTCTTTTTGCTGTGCAAACAAGTTTGAGCTTTGACCAGTTAAAGCATTTACAATTCCATCAGATTTACCACTTTGTAATAGACATAATATAATAAGTGCTATTGAAATAACAACTAATAAAACATTTAGAATAGTCCCAAACATAATATACCTCCTATTAGATACTTTGATACATCGCTAGAACATAATAACATAATATTTTTAAAATTACAATGATTTCATCGACACTTTAATCAAATCTTCTTGACAGCTGCCTACTATATTCTTTTCTCTAATACAATTACTGGTAAATCACCATATTTAGAATTACCAATCTCATTAAATCCACACTTTTTCCAAAATACTAAACCAGCTTCATTCCTCACTAAACAAGCCAATTGGATCCGTTCACAACGTTGCTTAAATTTTTTTAAACAGTCATTAAACAGCCTCTTCCCCAATCCACAATTTTGTTTATCCTGATCAATTAAAAATAATCCAATCCATACACATTCATCATCATGAATCATCGAATAACGATAGCCATATTGATAATCGACTAATCCAACTAGTTTACCTTCTAAATAACATTTTTCTATATAATGATCTATTTCATCAAAACCGTCAGGACATCGCATCTCATTAATAAGATATTCTCTAGTAACTACCTGTCCTTCCAAAGAATAATAATTCTTTTGACGTAAATGAAATTCAATCAATTCATTATCAATATTCTCTACTTTTAAATAACTAAGCATTATCAACACCAACTACATAAAAACGATCATTATCTAAAACTAAAACTATATTTACACTTTTAGGTAATTCGTCAACCTTACGATTGAATTCCATTGAGATTAATACGTTATAATATTCATTATCATCTAGATCATCAATCACTACCTTAGATGGTGCAAAAGAAATAATTTCATAATTCTTAACTTCTAATTTTGGATACGTTTCTCTATATGTATAAAATGATTTTGAAGCAAATGAGCTAAATTCACTCTGCAAGCTTGGATAAATATAATCTAAACCACCAATTTCACCATCTTTTTTATCTTTTAAAGTAAAATAATCAACAGCAAAATAAGATGCTACTAATTGACATTCCTCGCTTGTTAAATTATTTTTATAAGCTTTATCAAGTCGAACATATATATCATTTAAAAGCTCATTTCCTTCCTCATGTATATACGGCGTCTCAACAGGAACCGTCGCAGGGTTATTTTTAGAAGCTCCTTCACGACTATAAAGAATATAAGTACCTGCTCCCCCAATTACTATGAGTAAACAACAAAGCATTACAACATGATCAATAACTTTTCGTTTTTCACTGCGATTAGCCCGATATCTTTCTAAGAATTTAATCTTAGGCAAGCGGTCGCTCTGAATAAAGACATTTGCTAATGTTAATACCGGTTTATACTTTTGACTTACCATACTTGTTGTTTCAATGAATAATTCGAAAATAAACATTAGAATGACAAACATTAAAGTTCCTAAAGTTGCATCATATAGATAAATATATGATGTTAAAGAGAACAAAAAAGTAACACCGTATAAAACTAAAACACTTTTACGATGCCCTAGTTTCAATTTGAACATTAAATTATGATGTAAATGCGCCCGATCAGCTTCACTAAATTTTTTATGATTAACTTTTCGTCGAATGATTGCAATCAACGTATCCATTATCGGAACCATCAAAACAACAATCGGTGCCCCTAAGGTAAAAAATGTCGATACATTATAACCAAAACCTAATAATGAAATAACAGAAATCATAAAACCAATATATAAAGCACCACAATCTCCTAAAAAAATCTTAGCTGGATGAAAATTATAAAATAAAAATCCCATAATTGCCCCTGCTAAAACTAATGACAACGAAGCAATATCAGTTCTTCCACTCGTAAGCGAAGTCATTGAAACAGTAAACAAGACAATAATTGATATTCCAGATGACAATCCATCTAATCCATCAATTAAATTGATTGCATTAGTAATCCCTACAATCCATAAAACTGTTATAACCCCTGGAATAATCGGTGGCCAATTACTCGGCATAAAATCAAAACCTTTTAAATATATATCACCATATACAATAACAATCAGTGCTGCAATCAATTCAACTGCTAATTTCGTTTTCGGTGATAAATCATGAACATCATCAATCAAACCTACAAAGAATACCAAGAAACCAGCAATTAGAATTGCATTGATTTGAGGATCAGTCTTTAAAAAGATGACCGCCCCAATTAAGGAACTGATGTAAATTGCATATCCACCGATTCGAGGTACTTCGACCTTATGAACTGTTCGCTTATTTTTGTGTGCTACGATTCCTAATTCTTTACCCGCCTTCATAACTAGCGGAATTAGAATGGCTGAAACGATCATAGTTACAACAAATGACATAATCAAACTAGGATTCATCTTTTCACTTCCTATCTTTTGTATATTATCAATTATTTTTGCATAAAATACAAGACAAAACCAATAAATAGTTTTATAATAATGGTGTTAAGGAGGAAAACGAAATGCATAAATTAGGAATATCAGTATACCCTGATAAATCACCAAAAGAAGAGGTATACGCTTATATGGAAAAAGCCGCTAAATTAGGGTTTAGTAGAATCTTTACTTGTTTCTTATCAATCCCTGAAGATAAGCGCGAAAGTTATTTAGTAGAATTTAAAGAATTCATGGATAAGGCTCATGAACTAGGGTTCGAAGTAGCAGCTGATACTAACCCTGAAGTATTTAAAATTATTGGAGCTACACCAGGAAATTTAAAACCATTTGCTGATTTAGGATTAGACATCATCCGTTTAGACGGAAACTTTGGGACACAAGGTGATATCCAGATCACACGTAATCCATATGGTATTAAAATTGAATTCAATGCCAGCATGGACATGGGTGTTGAATTACTAATTAATCATGGTGGAAATAAAGATCAAATGATCATGTGCCACAACTTCTTCCCTGAACGTTATTCAGGATTAGATTTCAATCTATTCATGGAATATAACCGTTATTGGAAAGAATTAAACTTACATACAGCTGCTTTTGTTTCTAGCAACAACGCTAATACAATTGGACCATGGGAAGTATTCTGTGGTTTACCTACAGTCGAAATCATGAGAGGTTTACCAATCGACTTACAAGCTCGTACATTATTAGCAACTGGTGACGTTGACGATATCTTAATCGGAAACTATCCGGCTACTGATGAAGAGTTAGAAGCTTTATCAAAAATTAATTATCAAGCAATTGAAATTCGTGTTGATGAAGTACCTGAAATTACTGACAATGAAAAATTGATCATGTATGATTTTGCCCCTCATTGGGATCGTTATGATCACTCATCATTCATGTTACGTTCTTCAATGCCAAGAGTTAAATTTAAAGAAAAAGCTACAGTTCAAGATTCTGGATTTACTTCAAATACAGAAATCGCAGGCAGTAAATCAATCCCTCATCATGATTGTGGTAAAAAAGTGTTCACACGTGGTGATGTCTTGATTGTTAATGATAACTTAGCTCATTATCGTGGTGAATTGGAAATTGTTTTAACAGAAATTCCAAATGATGGTGAACGTAATTTAGTAGCAACAGTTAAAGAAGAAGAAATGATATTATTAGATTTTGTAACACCTGGTCATCACTTCGTTTTAAAAAAATAGTAAAAAATAAAACCGAGAATTTCATTTGAAATTCTTGGCTTTTTTTATCCAAATAAATCATTTAAAACTTTTTCAAGTCCATTATTATGAACCGAATCACAAACCAAATCGCTAACAGCTTTTAATTCATCAACAGCATTTCCCATTGCAACTCCTGTTCCAACTGTTTGAATCATCTCTAAATCATTTAAACCGTCGCCAAAAGCATAACTATCTTGAACATTCAAATTTAAATATTCAAGGACTTTTTGTACCCCAGTAGCTTTTGAAATAACATTAGAATAGATTTCAAAAGCATTATCTGTTCCATGTTTATCATAGTTAAAATCATTTAAGATAATTTCTTCAATCTTTGCTTGATGCTCATCGGGTACACTAACCTCTAATTTTAAGCATTCTGCAATTATATCTTCTCTATTAAAGTCTTCAATTAAAAATTCTTCATTAATATTACAACTTATGAAAAACTTTTCTAAAACTTTAAAACTCGGATCTAAATATGCTCCACGTTTTGTTTCAATAATATATTCAAAATTATTTTCATCCAGATGATTTACTAAATCAATCGTCTTTTTTAAATCTGTAGGCTGATGATAAATAAATTGTCCATTCATTTCCACATGTGCTCCGTTACACAAAACAGCACCATCAAATCCAAAGTTTGTTAAAATCTCAGGAATAAAAGCATAAGGACGACCACTTGCTAAAAATAACAAATAACCTCGTTCTTGTAATTCCTTCATTTTTCGTTGGGCTCCGGCTGGAATTTCTGGCAACCCCCCATGCGTATCTGTTAATGTTCCATCAATATCAAAAAATAGTACTTTTGTCATATATCCACCTCATTTTTTTATTATAGCAAAACCGCCAGATAACTAGCGGCTTTTTACTATTTTGGAAAATCTCCTTTTTTCTTTTTTGTCATTAAAATCGCAGCAATTATCGAAACAAATGGAACTGTTAGAATGACTCCCAATGACCCTGCAATACCTTGAATGATCTCAATTCCCATATCATAGGAATTGAACATTTGTAAAAACGGCATATCATAAGCATAAAAAACAACTAATGTACTTAAAGAGCCACCTGTAAAAGCTAAAATTAAAGTATTTGACATCGTTCCCATCATGTCTCCACCTATTTTAATACCACTTTTAAATAAATCTTTACGTGAGATACTAGGATTGTGATATTTAATTTCCTCAATCGTAGTTGAAATTGACATAGCTACATCCATTACTGCTCCAAGCGAAGCAATTAAAATACCTGAAAATAAAAGACCACTAATATCTAATTTACTGTTTTGTCCTATATAAAGTAACGTTTCAATATCATTAACATTATAGCCGCTAACATGCCCAAGTGCCCCAAAACTGCTTGCAAAGATTCCTGCTACAACGACCCCCGCAATCGTTCCTAGTACCGAACATAAAGTTTTCATTGAAAAGCCACCTATAAAATACATTGTTACAAGAGTCGTTAAAACAACTACAGCAACTGCACTAAAAAACGGTGAAAAACCTAAATACAACATCGGCAGATATAAAAAGATAATACAAATAAATGTAAAAATTAATCCTAAAGCTGAGGTAAAACCTTTTCGTTTACCGATTACAACTAATAAAATCAAAAAAATTGCGACCATTGTATATAGTGTATTAGTGCGATCATAATTATAAACACTAGCACTTAAGGTTCCATTATATTCACTAAGCTGCACTATCACCCTAGTTCCCACCTTACAATCGGCACCGTACAAATAACTATCAATATTCGTAGTCTCTACTATTTGACCTTTATAATCACCTGACAAAATCTCCGTATTCACTATTTGCGTTCCTTGCTGAAGTCCATTTTCTGTACGATTTTCAGATATAATTTCAGTCACTCGGGCTTTTTCAAATACAGCACCTTCTTGATCCATCAATGGTGTTTTTTCAACAGCATTATTAAAAAAATATAAAAAAATTAAAAATGCTAAAATTGCCAGCCAGACTCCAAAATGACCTATTTTTTCTTTTTTACTTAACTGTTTAAATTCTTTTAATAACTCTTTCATAACTTCTCCCATATATAAAACAAGACAGAACAAGCTCTGTCTTGTTTATTTCATTATTTATCTTGACTATTCTTCAATTTTTCTTTTTTTAAATAATTTTGTTCCAGCAATTCCTAGCAATGATACGAAAGCAGTAATACCTGCTAAATTGATTGACGTATCATCACCAGTTTTTACTTTGCTGCTAGTTGTTTTTACTGGTGTTTTACTTGGCGTTGTTGAAGGAGTAACAATTGGAGCTGTTGTAATATCTTCAGTATTTTTCTTTGCTAAAAATTCATTTGTCACTGTATCTAATTGTGTACTCAATTCATTTAATGCAGTCTTAGTAATAGTTGCTTCATTGAAGTCAACTTTTAAAGCTGCAATTGATTTCTTGAAAGCATCTACATCTGCTCTAGTATACTGATCTTTTTTATCTCCGATACTAATTTGTGCTAAAGTACTTCCAATTTGATCAAATTTAGTCTGTACTTCAGCAAACTCAGCTTTTGTCACGACTTCGTTTTTAGCTGTTGCTAATTTATTATATGCTTCATCGATAGTTGCAGTTGTAACAGCTTTATTACTATCATTTTCATATAACGTTTTGTCTAATAAAGATGAATACCCTCGTTTTAAGGCAGTACTATTTTCATTTGCAAAACCATTTTGGGCATAACCGTAATAATTTAATGGATCACTTGTAGTATTCCATTTATTTTGTAATTCTGTTTCAGCTGTACTATCATCACGTGTGTCTAAAGCAGTATTTACAGCTATTAAAGCTTCATCGATTCTATTTTTAGAGCCACTTGTTACATTGACTGTATCAATCGCAGCTACTTCATTCTTCATTTCTTCAATTGATTTAGCATTACCATCTTTTGATAAAGTTACATCATTTGCATATTTTTGACCATTGTAATCATAAGTTTTAATTGTTAAAGAATCTCCACTAAAATCAATTGTTGAAAAGGTTGGTTCTGGTGTATTAGAACGTTCAGCAATATAATATTGTTTAACTGTATTCAATGTGTAAAATTTACTTCCTGAAGCAGATCCTGCGGCAATATATAATGTTCCTTCTGGATTATATGCTTTACTAGCATTTTCACTAACACCGTCGGTTTCAATTACCTTTCCATCTAGAATTTGATAAGTACGAGCGTAAGAATGATCGTGACCTGTTAAACATAAATCAATGTTAAATTCATCCATTAATGGCGCAAATAAAATTCTTAAGTTAGCCCCATCAACATCTGAGTGCGGTGAACCAGAACCATAGATATCATGATGGAATAAAACCACTTTCCACTTTGCATCTTCATGACTAGCTACAGCTTCTTTCATTAACTGACGATGTTCTTCAACATTACGACTATTACTATTTAAACTAATAAATAGAGTATCTCCATAGCTATAATAATAATCTCCACCAGATTCTGTAGAACCTAATGTACTTGCATTAGGATTATTATAATGAAGACTGTAATCATCGACCATTGACTCATGATTACCAATCGTTGTTGCTAATGGTGTACTTCTCAACACATCAGGATATAAGAAACCTGCATATTCTTGTTCTCTTATAATCTCTCCAGAACCATTAGTTCCGCTTGATGAATAATCAATTTGATCTCCTGCTGATAAAATGAAGCTAGCATTTTCTGCAATGCCTCCAGCTCCTAATGCTTTTTGCAATGTCTTATTCCATGCATAGGTATTAACTGCAATATCAGTATCATCTTGAGTACCTTGTCCGTTACTTCCAGAAGCTCCAATTTGTGGATCTCCTACTAATACTGCCTGATAATCACTAAAACTGTGTGTTTTGTAAGTATATGTATCACTCCAATCAACACCGTTTGTACTATATTGGTAATAGTAAGTCATATTTTCCACTAGATAATCTTTAAGTGCTACCTTATTACTAGCAGTATAGTTTTTGAAACTATTGTTCTTGTTAATCTTGTCAGCACTGCCCGTTACAGTTTTTGCTCCTGACATATCTTGATTGGTAGAAATTTTTACTGTTGGTGTTCCCGTTTCTTCTGAGTACCAGGCAAAATTTAGATCAGTTGCTTTTGCTCCCGGTGTCAATACAATTTTTCCAGTATCCATTTCACCGGATTCTTGATTATTCCATTGGTTATTATACCAATCATTATAATCACTAGTACTAGTCAGCCCATTATTTAGTTTTTGTGTTCCATCATTACCTTGATATTCACCATAAGCAGATAATGGTACCATTGCCAAACTAGAAAAGGCTGATACTGTTGCCAAAGAAACAATAATACGTTTTTTCAAATTCTCATTCATGTCATAGTCCCCTTTTTTTAAGTTATAAATCTGTACTACGCCACCTATTTTACACACTGAGATTTTAGCGTCAACGAAGTTTACAAACACTTTATCAACTTAACCAAAACCATAAAAAAGACGATTATAGTTAAGCAAAACTTAACTAAATCGTCACTTTCTTTTGATTGAAATTATTATCTAAATCTAATTATACTCTATCAGTACATCATCTCGCCTTTTTTCTTCTGATATACTCTATTCCCCCTAAAGTTACAACCATACCGATTAGTCATGTTCCAATTATCATGTTATCACCAGTTTTAGCTGCCTGTTCATTTCCTTTTGGAGTTTTCGGCTGTTCTGGTTCTACCAGTGTTACTTCACTCTTCTTTTTTAATCCTTCGTATGCTGTCTGTAGTTTTTCTGCCAGTTTTGCACATATTATATCATTTTCGAAATCAAAAAATGGCAAATACACTTCTTGGTCAGCTCTTGCACCGGTTCTAAGGCGCATTTGATTAACCCCGATTTTCCCAACTGCTCCAGAACCATTCCAGTTCAATGAAATATATGTAATCTTACTTGGATTATCAACTTGATAAATTGCGTATCCATTTTTTTGACCTGAACTTATTATTGCACCATTATTTTTAGGAACCAGCGTTGTTGAAATCCAAGTAGGAAAAATATCTATAAAACTATCAACTAAAGATAAATTTCCATAATAAATCTAAGCTGATGGTGCTTCAGTATCAAAGTTATCTACCAAGGTTTTAGAATTTTCGAACTCCTTAACTCTTGTTGTAGATAGCGAAGAAATTATTAAGCACACAATAAATACAAGCTTTACTGCTCTTTCCCATCTCAATTTAATCACTCCGTTATGATAATCTTATTAATCTTTGATTTGGTA
>SKES01001525.1_pt1 | contig 13531 bp, 16 predicted proteins | sample 4826851 | NCBI WGS metagenome assembly SKES01 (sample SAMN11008803, study PRJNA524170) | human gut metagenome | biome: Human fecal sample; material: Feces; isolation source: fecal sample from pouch patient p52 | host: Homo sapiens | place: Israel: Tel-Aviv | collected 2016-09-04 | reverse complement strand
CTACAATTAAGCTAACAAAAATGTTAGAAATAGAGAGTGAAAGGAGGGTGAAAATATTGCTTATTACCTCAATACAAGCGAAAGCAATCAGACGAAAGCAAGCAGATAAGAAATTAACTGCAAAGCAAGCTGGTGAAGAAATAGGAGTCACACAAGTAACTTACCGAAAAATAAGAGATGGTGGAGAAGTTAAACCGTTTATTTATCAAAAAGCTATGGAATGGCTTGCTAAAGACTATTAGACAAAAATAATAATAAATAAATGTCATTATATATTACCAGCTAAATTGTAAATAGAAAGTACACAGAAAGGATACAAAATGGATATAAAAATTTCATTTACAGACTTTAAAGAGTTTATTGATACTACCACATTTGAGGCAGAAAACATTATTTTACCACCAGAAAATGGAATGTTAGTTAAATGGGCAGATGATAACGCTCAAGCATGGAAAATGATCCAAGAAATGCTAGAAAATGGAGAATTAAAGTATACTCCCCAAAAATGATAAAAAAGGACAACAAAAAAGTCACTTACTCAAAATTTGGCGATGGCGAGTAAGCAACTAATATCAAATATAGGTACGTAGAAAGAGAGATTTTCTAAATACTTTTTATGTACCTAGTATAACAGAAAATAGCGAGGTACACAATGAGTAAAAGAAAGATTTCCCCTTTTACGCAAGAGATTTTACAAGAAATCTATGAAGATAATGGAATTATCACTATTGATTTAATAGCAGATGAATTAAAGGGCTGGTCTTTTGAAGAAATAAAGAACCGTTTAAATCAATGGCGATACCGTGGTGTAATTTCTTATGTAATTGATGACGGTGAAATTCAAGATTTCAAGTTTTTAAGAGATAAAAAAGCTGAAAAACAGGAAATGAACGAAGGAAAACGCCTTAAGATTGATATTTATTTCAGGCAAGTACAGGCAACACTGGAAATTATGGAAAAATCAACCGCAAGCGATACAAATCGCCTAAAGGCTATTCAGTTACAACAACAAGCATTAAATGAAATTCCAGATGATCTCTATAAGGAGTTAACAGAGGTATATAGTTAATGAATGTTGTTAACCATTATCCAAGATTATTAGTTAGATAGAGAAGTGACTTTAGTTTCTTAATTATATAATGATGAGAAAGCTTGGAAATGTTTAAGAAATCAAATTGAACATGAGAAAAAACTAAAAAATTAAACACTTATCAAGAACAGGCAAGCGGATAGGTGAAAAAAGAAAACAGTGTAAGAAAAGTCATGCTGACAGGGCAATTCTAAGGCTTTGTTTAGTAAATTAATGGATATCTATCCATGAAAAATCGCCAAAAAACGCCTGTAGATCATGAAAAATAGCTGATTTAGAGGGGTGTAGAAGTTAAAAAGAGAATGAGGAAAATAAAATGAATGAATGGAATTTACCAACTGACAAAACCATTATTTTACTTGTAATTCTATTTAAAATTGTATGGAAAATATGGAATAGACCAAGTCCAATCAAACTAGTTGAAGAAAAAGAAAAGGTAGAAGTTTCAAAAGGATTAAATCCAGAATATGGGGCTTATGTTTGGTTAGCTGGCAAGCGTTTTAATTGAAAGGGGTAAGGATATGGAATTACTTTCAAAGGAAATTCAATTGGAATGGCTTCGAACTCAAAAAGAGACTTTAGAAACTCTTGTGAATTTAGAAATGGAACGAAAAGGCAAACTAGATCTTATTACTAGAGAAGAATTAAAAGAGGCCCTAGGAGTTTCAGGAGAAACACTAAGAAATTGGGAAATGATGGGTTTACAACGTTTTCAAACTCCTATGGAGAGAGCTAGAAAAGTTTATTATCGCCCAAGTGACATTTATTTGTTCTTATCAGTGAGGTAAATAGAAATGGAAGTAAGATATTATGAACCGTCTAAAGATTTTAACAAAGCAGTATATAATGCTCCTTTTAATCTTCTATTACTGCCATTAGGTACAGATGAAGAAGCTGAAAAGAAGATCATAGAACATTTTGAGGAGGTGAAAAGATGTATAGACAAGTGATTTTATTTCTACAAGAACAAAAGATACAAGATTTTGACTTTTTGAAGGATAGCCCTACTAGGGTTTATAAAAAGAATGAGTGGTACGCTTTTATTTACTATGAACCAATGGGGGAAAATTTGACTGAACAAGTAAGCCCTAAAATGCTTATCCAAGTAGTAACTAACTCTAAAGAGCTAGAAAATAGGGGCTGGAAGTTGGTACGTAATTTCCCTATTAGTAAATTACAAGGGGATTTACTAGAGTTCTTACAGTTATATGAAGTCTATAAATTTAGAAGTTATAAAAATGGGTATGGTTTAGAATTTAATGGGCCATTACTGGAATTTGTTGCGTATGGCTTAAATGATCGAACAGAAGTATCCACCTTTTTAAAAATGATGGTTGGGGCTGGATATGATTTAGAAATAATCATACAGATCTTCTCAAATATCGTTAAAAAGAAATCTCTTGCCCGTGATTTTGTTGAATTGATAAACCGTTATGAGGTGTCAGTATGAATGTAAAAGGAGCATTAGAAATCATTAAGCAAGAAGAACAAAGCAATATTATCCCCTTTCAAAAACCACCAGAAGAAGTAAGAAAACTAACTACTTTTGTGAATTGGAAAAAGACTGTAAGAGAGTATTTAGATAAATTTAATAATGATCGTCTGAAAAGCTTGATAGAAAAGGGTGCGACAGAAGAAGGAGCAAAAAAAGAAATAGATAAGCCGTTAAGTCATACAATGGTAGCAAGTATAATGTTAGATCTGTTTAATTTTTGCCGTATTGATAGCGAGGAAGGGGTAAGCCCTGTATATATCTATGATCCAGATAAAGGTATTTATATAAATGATCTGGAGTTTTTAAAGGACATTATAAACGTGATTGAGTACCGCCATAATGAACGTAGAGCAAACGACTGTATATATTCATTGAGAAGACAAACACCACGAAAACAATTAGAAGATAACCCAAATTACATCATTGTAGGCAATGGTATTTACAATCGAACAACTAAACAGTTAGAGCCTTTTACTCCGTCTAAAATATACACTAGTAAAATTAAAACCAATTATAATCCAAACGCTCAGAGGGTAAACATAAAGGGTTGGGATTTTGAGAGCTGGCTTCTAGATCTCTTTTCAGGAGATAAAAGCCTTTATCAACTAGCATTACAACTATTACACGCCTGTATCAGAGGGGAGAGTTTAGGGAAAATGTTTTGGTTTATTGGAGAAGGTGGAACAGGGAAAGGGACACTCCAAGAGCTTTTTATAAATCTTGTTGGGCGCGAAAACATAGCTAGTATAAAGATTACGGATTTAGATGTAAACAATCGCTTCACACTGGCCCAAGCGTTAGGAAAGAGGGCAGTTATTGGGGACGATATTCAACAAAAGGCACTCATTAAAGATACCTCTAAACTATTTTCTCTAGTAGGTGGGGATACTGTTTCAGTTGAAAAGAAGGGGAAAGATGCCTATAGTGCTTATATAAAGACTGTTGTTATTCAATCAACAAATGAAATGCCAAGGTTAGACGGTGATAAAAACGCTATAATGAGAAGAATGGTGATCCTTCCATTTCAAAGAGTTTTTTCAGATGGGATAAAAAAACCCAATCGAGCTATTAAGTATGATTACATCAAGAGAAAAGAAGTATTAGAGTATGTTTTGAAGTTGGTAATAGATTTAGAATTTGACGAATTTATTCAGCCAAAAATATCAAGAAAATACTTACTAGACTATCAACAATCTTTAGACACAATACAGCAATTTGCTGATGAACTATTTCAAGATATTCAATCAACGTTTTTGCCTAATGATTTTGTCTGGTGGCGATTTACTGGCTTTGTAGAGTTTCATAATCACCAAAGTAGTTATACTAGCCAAGGGTTAAATAAGAAATTTGAGAAGTATTTACCGAGCGAATGGAGAAAAACAAAGTATCCTATCACCATTCCAAAAGGTCAAGAATTGCCCAAAGGGTTTAAACCGAAAGAAGACACCCCGAATTATCAAAATAAAACATATCGTTTTACACCTTCTAAAACTGTGAGGGGTTACGAAAAAACCACTACAGAACATACACATGAAATACACTAAATTGTATAAGTGTAGTAGTTGTAAAATATTGATACAATTGAGTTTTATTATATATTACTACACTACTACACTTAAATAATATAAATAATAATAAAAGAGTGTTGTATATCTGTATATATACTCTTATAAGAAATTCCGAGTTAGAAAAATAAGTGTAGTAGTGTAGTAAAAACGTGAAAACCCTTGTGGGAAAAGGAGTTTGAGGTTTGGGCGAAATTTCCTAAGTGTAGGAGCAATTCCTAAGTGTAGGAGCAATTCCTAAGTGTAGGAAAAAAGAATAATTTTTAAAGAAAAAGAGGTCTCAAAATGGAAGAAAGTAAATTGAAAAAATATTTAGAAGAAGGCTATATTTTATTTTATAAAAATGGTATAATAGAAGTAGAGAAAGCGCCCATGTTTGGCGAAATTAATTTGAGCTATTCAGATGGTAAGCTTAATCTATTAACAAAAAGAGAAACAAAAAAATATGTCTATTGAGAACAACTCAGGGGCGTACCATAAGCAATAATGCTAATGGTATGCCCCTTTTTGTATATCAAGAAAGGAGGTGTGGGCTATGGAAAGAAATGTTTTCCCTGATTATGTTGTAGGTGCTAAATTTTCAATGGATCCAGAAAAAAGGAAGAAAATCTTTTCAAACTGTAAAAAGAGTGACAAGAACTTAAATAAAAGGAAACGTGAGATTTTAGAAAAATATGTCAAACATCAACAACAATCAGAAACTAGAGAAGATGATCTTGAAAGTTCGGAGAGTTCTAAAGGACAAGATAACTGCTAGGAACTTTAGAAAAAACTACAAGCAAAGAGCAGATATAAAAAGATAAAAGGAGAAAAACAAAAATGAAAATTGACTTAAAAAATAAAAAAGGAAAATTAGAAAATTATATTCGTAGTATTGGTTATGAAACAACTGGCCTTGAATTGAAAAGTGATCAAGCTATTATTGATCAAGCTATTATTGATCAAGCTATTATTGATAGTTACAAACAAGATGAAAAGAAAGATCTAGTTTCTCTAATTGATATTATCGAAGTAACTAGCAAAGATGGAAAGTATGAAGAGATTGACTTAGACAAGGTAGAAATGATTGAGATTGGTGATTCTCTTGGTGGCAATCGAGATGAAAAAGCTAAGACAGATTTTCTAGAAGTTGATTATAAGATGAAGACACTCGCTGGATTTCTTAACCTATCAAAAGAACAAATTGATGACGGTATGTATAATCTAGATTCATTCCTAGGAAATAGTATTGCTAAACTTGAGCGTAAAACTATGAACAAAGGTATTGGAAAAGTCCTAACACTTGCGACTGCAAAAAGTATTGCCTCTATCAATGACATTAAAGATCTAGTAGCTCTAGTGAACCCAGAGCGAGAAGTTTCAATTGTAGTTACTAATTCTTTATTTAACCACTTAGAAAAGATGGTAGATAGTTCAGGCTTACCAATTCTTAAAGTTAACAAGGTAAATGGAACTAGTGAAACATTCTATACTGATCATTTTGTAGTAGTAGATGATACTACATTAGGAAACGCTGGAGATAAGCTTGCATTTGTTGGAGATCTGAAGAACTACGCTAAACTGTTCAAATACAATCAGACATCTGTAAAATGGGTTACAGACTTTAAAACATATTCTGAACGACTTGCGCTATATACACGTTTTGACGTTAAGAAGGTTCAACCAACATTAGGTTATTTTGCAACTTGGAATTAAGAGGTAGTTAAATGGAGTTAGATTTATCAAAGTACCCTCTACAAGAACTTTATAAAAGATTTGAAGAGGTGGAACAGAAAGAGGCCAATGTTTCAAAGTTTGAAAAAACTGTCTTAGATGAAAAAGTAAAATTACAAAATTTTGAAGGATTTAGCCTTGACGATCTGGAAAATTTAATAGATGGTAATGAGGTTATTTCACACGATCAATTGAACTTACTAACAAAAAAACTAGAAAGTGTATCAAGAGAGCTTAAAGATATTAAAACAATTTTTCAAAGTGAAGTTCCTGTTTATATCCATTTTGAAACACGGAGACGATTTAGAAAAAGTGGTTTAGAAGCTTCTTACAAAAAAACTATTAAACATATCATAAAGGAGTTTGAAAAACTTCGATCAATTGAAAAAGAAGTGCAAGAGATCAATGATAAGATAGTAAAAGAAATTTCTAATAAACATAGTCTTTCAGGGTGTAGAACAGAGTTAGAACTAAATGCAATTACACCACTATTTAAACCAGAGGTAAGCGGTGAAATCTATCTAAATTCAGAAATTAAGAAAGCTAAGGAATTTTTAAAGTAATTCATTCTATATATAGCGGTACTCAATAAGTATCGCTATTACTTTGATTTTTGTAGACTTTAACACAATGAGGCAAGCATAAACTGAAAAAATGAAATGGCTAAGATCCTTTTAATAGCAAGGGAAGAGGAAAGATGGCGAGTTTCACAGAATGTAAGATATGTTAAACTGGAGGGAAAAACAAGGCGACAATGACAGAAAAAACACTGGTAAGTAGGTGTTGCAATGCAACAACAGGTATATACTATGCAACACCTTCTTAAGTTGAAGGGATAGGCTTAAATGAGATAAGGATAGAATAATTACATAGAATAAAGCCTCAAATAAGTGATATATAAGCCATTTAACAGGGCTGGTAGTATATGTATAGGGAGGGGTAATATTGCTTACTACGGGACAATTAGATAGGCTAGATGAAGAGCTAGACCGTTACAAGAACATAGATAATAAAATATTTTTGAGAAGACAAGAAATAATTTATAATAAAAAGTTTACTGAACATTCAGGTGGTTCAAATAAAATCAGTAATCCAACTGAAAATACTATTATAAGGCTAGAAAGTGATATAGTGCTACGAAATTTAGAGCTTTTTAAGGAAATAGTAGAGCTATTACTAGAAAAATTGACTCCAGAACAGATAACTTTATTTAATATGCACTGGCTAGGTGAACAATTGACATGGGAGGAAATATCAGAGCGACTTGATAGACCAGTGAGAAGAATTAAAAAACAAAGAAGAGCTATAATAGAGGCTTATGCTAATATGATCAACCTATAAGAGATTAAATAGATAATTATATAAGAGAAAATCAAAAGAAAATATAAAATAAGTTGCTTGAATAATCATTTATTTGTTATTTTGCAAAAACCAAAAATTTGATTTTCTGTAAAAATTGTTTTTATCAATTCTTGAATTTTTCAAGATCCCCCCCTCTTTAAAAAATTTTTTTGGATCAATCGGGAACCGGTGAAGGGAACTTTTTCCAAGTCGGAGGCTTCCAGATAAAAAGGGGTTGAAAACTAGCTTAAAATGGCCCAGAGTGGCTACTTTTGGGATTTAGAATTATATTGAGAGATAATAGCTATACATTTGTTTTGTATGGCTATTTTTATAGTAAAAAAGCCCCAAAATTTTGGAGCTTAATTCTTGCCTGTTGAACTCATTAGATTTAGTTCCCTTTTTACTACCCTTTAAGTTACCCCAGCATGTCTCACTTTGTTAGTGATTGTTGAAATACAATGTTTTTGGTGGTTAGGTTGCCTTATTATTACTATACATGTTTGAGTGCTGATAACAAGATGCTTTAATTTTAAGATATACCTTACAGAAAGCCTACAACAGTGGGCTTTTTGTTTTGTCTTAAAGGGTTGATTTTTGGGTTTGCTCCCCTTTTTGCTCACTTACAAGTTTTCTAAACCTGTTTCATTAAATGAGACAGGTTTTTGTCTTCTTAAAACCTAAACCTGCTAATAAAAAAACTCCTGATCTAGATAGATCAGAAGGGACTGTTACCGTAGCATTTTCATTAAAAATTCAGCCATTTGTTGAGGGCTTTCTTTTTTTCCGCGAGAAACCCACATTTGACAGACTCCGAAGAAGGCATTGGTCAGATAGACAGAACTGTAGACTCTTTCAATATCTGTTAATGATTTATGACTATAGCGCTCTTGCAAACTATCAACCAGAAGAATCTGTAATTTATGTCGTAAGAAGGTTTGGATCTCCTTGGTTCCATTCTCTGTCAGAAGAACTGCAAAGAGTGGTTCCTTGGTTAGAAATTCGAACACTTCTGTAATCGCTTGGCGCTTGTCGTCTTGGTGTTTGTCAAAGATATATTCAAGCTTGTGAAAGAGTGCTTGTTGGTAGCGCTCGATCATGTCGTACTTGTCTCGATAGTGGGTATAAAAGCTAGAGCGACTAATGCCGGATTCTTGTGCTAGCTCAACCGTTGTGATTTGGTCGAATGATTCCTTTTCGAGTAGTCGAACCATCGCCTCCTCGATATTTCGTTTTGTTTTTAATCGTTTATTGCTCTCAGTCATCAGTTAATCCTTTTTGCACAAAATTATACACAGTGTCAAAAAAACAAGATTTCCTACTTGTGAAAATTTCTAGAAACTGTATAATCTATTATATCAGAAATTTAGACAATGTGTATAAAAAGGAGACAAAAAATATGATGAAAGAATGGAAGGCTATTCTTAAAAAGCCAACATTTATCATTGTCATGATTGGAGTTGCTTTGATTCCAGCTCTTTATAATATTATTTTTCTATCTTCCATGTGGGATCCATATGGCCAAGTTTCGGATCTTCCTGTAGCGGTTGTCAATAAGGATCAATCTGCTACATATAATGGACAAAAGATGGAAATAGGAAAAGACATGGTGTCCAATTTGAAGGACAATGACTCACTTGATTTTCATTTTGTAGATGAGAAAGCTGCGAAAGATGGTCTAAAAAATGGCGATTATTATATGATTGTAACCCTGCCTGAGGATCTTTCAAAGAAAGCTAGCTCCATCTTAACCAATCATCCGGAACAGATGACCATTGATTACCAAACATCCAGTGGTCATAGTTTTATCGCAGGGAAAATGAGCGACACTGCGATGACAAAGATGAAGCAGTCAGTGGCCGAAAAAGTGACCAATACGTATACAACAGCTTTATTTTCCAAAATGGGATCGCTTAAATCTGGTATGGGGACAGCGGCAGATGGAAGTGCTAAATTAGCAGATGGTGCAAGTAAATTGGAAGATGGTGGTCAAACACTGTCTACTAATTTGAATACATTGGCTCGTTCAAGCTTAGCATTTTCAGATGGTGCGACTACTCTTCGTACGGGTCTAGCAGCCTATACAGATGGTGTGGGTCAATTAGGAAATGGTCTTAATCAAATGGCTGGTCAACTTCCAAACTTGGTATCTGGCGTCAATCAATTAAATAATGGGTTTGGTACTTTTAATACAGGCTTGATGGCTTACGCTACCGGAGTGGATCAATTAGGAAATGGTCTCAATCAAATGGCGAGTCAAACCCCTCAGTTGGCCTCAGGAGTTGGTCAGTTAACCAGCGGTATGGGGACCCTCAATGATGGTCTTGGGAATTATACCAATGGTGTGCGTCAATTGAATTCAGGCCTGTCAAACTTTTCAAATGGTTTAGCAACCTATACAAATGGAGTCGCTACTTTATCAGAGGGAGCGGGTCAATTAAGTAGTCAATCTGCTACCCTTCGAAATGGGGTTTCACAATTAGAATCAGGTATTCAAACATTATCAAGCCAGCTACAAGCTTCTACAAGTCAATCCGCTCAGATTGATCAATTGGCAGCAGGTTTAAACCAATTAAATGCAGCGATTCAAAATGCTTCAGTAGATACCAGTCAACTGTCAGCTGGATTGACCAGTATAGCGAATTCAGCTCAATCAATCCTTGCTTCAGCCCAAGCGGATCGTGCAAATGCCCTTGCAAGTGTACAAGGGACAGCAGCCTATCAAGCAATGACAGCTGACCAACAAGCGGAAATCAATGCGGCGATCTCATCGAGTCCAAGCTCGAGTGAAACGGCGGCTCAAGGAATCTTGACTACGATTCAAACGATCCAAGGTAGTTTGAATACAGGAAATAGCTTGACACAACTGCAAACGGCAGCCAATCAAGTTTTACCGACAGCTTCTTCTACCTTGACAGACTTGTCAAGTGGCTTGTCTAAGATCCAATCCGCAGTTAGTGGACAATTGTTGCCAGCTAGTCAAACCATCAGTCAAGGGATCGGCGCTTATACAGCTGGTGTCGATAAAATCGCTAATGGGGCAAGCCAACTTCAGACCAATAGTAACACTTTAACAGATGGTGCTAGTCGGTTAGCAGCAGGTGTTGGCCAACTAGATAGTAAATCATCGGAATTGCTTGCAGGAAGCAATCAATTAACTTCTGGACTAGGTGAGTTAAATGGTAAGATGCCTGCTTTGACATCAGGTATGAATCAACTGGCTTCAGGAGCAACACAATTAACAGGTAAGTCTGGTGAATTGGTTGCTGGAGCTGGAAAATTAGCTGATGGTGTAGGGCAATTGAACAGCAAGACTCCAGAGTTGGCAGGTGGTGTCAACAAACTTGTCACAGGTGTCAACCAGTTGACAGAGAAATCAGGTCAATTGGTGACGGGGGCTGATAAACTAGCTGACGGAGCAAATCAAATCTCAGAAGGATCCAGCAAATTAGCAACGGGTGGCCAAACATTGACAAACGGTTTAGGTGAATTAGCAACAGGAAGCCAAACCTTGAGTCAAGGATTAAACGATGCTAAGGGACAATTGAATGCTGCTACAACTGAAAAAGAAAACGCAAAAACCTTAGCCAATCCTGTTACGACTTCTAAAACAGATCAAGATAATGTCCCTGTAAATGGGGTCGGAATGGCTCCTTATATGATCTCTGTAGCACTCTTTGTTTGTGCCTTGTCAACCAATATGATCTTTGCAAAATTGCCATCCGGGCGTCATCCTGAAAGTCGTTGGGCATGGTTTAAATCTCGCTTTGAGGTCAATGGAACCATTGCGGTGGTTGCAGGAATCTTGGTCTATGGTGCTGTTCACTTGATTGGTTTATCTGCCAATCATGAGATGGCTACCCTCTTCCTTTGTGTGATCGGTAGTGTGGCCTTCATGTCTATCGTGACCGCTTTAACAACATGGCAAAGAAAGGTCGGTGCTTTCCTCTCGTTGATCCTCTTGCTCTTGCAATTGGCTTCTAGTGCAGGAACTTATCCTCTTGCTTTGACAAATGGATTTTTCCAAGCCATTCATCCATTCTTGCCAATGAGCTATACCGTCTCTGGTCTTCGTCAAACGATTTCGATGACAGGAGAAATTGGAAATCAAGTGCTCTTTCTTCTGATGACCATTGCTCTTTTTGCAGGTCTCGGAATGTGGTTTTACAATCCAAAAAAATATGAAGAGGACTAATCGTCAGGAACTCCCAACAATCATTGAGTTGAGAGTTTTTTGTTTCATGTGAAACAAAAATTCTCGCTTGTTTAAGCGAGAATTTTCATTATTTAAAGAAGACAACATCAGGATTTGGCGTAATATAGAGAAGTTGGTCGTTTTCAAAGACCAGTTGGATGGTGTTGTTTTTATAGGTGTAAATGGTGTAATCTACTCCGAATTTAGAAGCTTGTTTCAGATCAACTGCCCCCATTAAAAAGGCGTGAGCTTGTTCCCCTGTGATTTTCTCCTTGTGGTAGAGCTCTTTAATGTTTTCTAATTCAGTGTTTTCAAAAGATTCGGCAATATAGGCAGGGTCTGTTATTTGTTTCTCAGGACTTCCAAGAATTGTTTGGACAAGAGCAGTCGTATACCCTTCATAATCCGGCGTCTGGACAAAAATATGATCGCTATTTCTAGAGTAGGCTACTTTTAAGTTCCCTGTTGCATAAATCTTATCTTTTGGAGCTTCTTGAGCATTTTTTGGGAGCCCTTCGGTTGTGACGATGTCAGAAGTGGTTTCCGTAGTAGTTGAGGGAGAGCAAGAGGAATTACCTGTGCTAGTTGAGCTAGTTGAACGACTCGAGCTACTTTTTTTAGTGGTTTTCTTTTTTGAGCTGGTAGTAGGCTCTTGTTTAAAATTGATCTTAAGGTCCGGCACACAGGCTGATAGAAAAAGAAGAGACAGCAAGAGTGTGAAGAAAAGAGGTAGTGTCTGTTTTTTCATCATGTTCCTTTCAACAAGTTGATTGATTTTCTATTCTATCATAAAAAGAGGAACAAAAAAAGGTCAGGAAGAAATCCTGCCTTTATTTGTTATTATGGATGTCCGCCTCCAGGTCCACCACCTTGAGGCCCGCCACCGCCGGGAGCACCACCGCCCCCAGGCATGGAATTGACAATTTCTGTTTGTTTTTCACCATTGATATAGATATCTCCACCGGTGTAGGTAGCAGTACCATCAAAGTCGAATCCAGATTGACCTGTTAATTTAATGGTTCCTCCGGTAACGGTGATGTTTCCATTCGAATCGATTGGATCGGTATCCCCTTGGCCAACTTCAACGTTGAGGGTTCCACCATTCATGGTGAAGAAAATTTCATCTTGGTTGGCATTGGCATTAGCCGCATTGACCCCGTCATCGGTTGCATAGATGGTGATATCTCCACCGTTGATGGTGATCGATTTTCCTTCGAGACCTTCGACAGACTCGGTTACCTTATAGGTTCCGCTATCGATGATCAGATCACCAGAAGCATGGACGCCATCGTCTCCTGCTGTGATGGTCATTTTGTTATCTGAAAGGTACATGGTTCCGACCGAAGTATCTTCATCATTATCCACCTTGACTGCATCTTCATCTGCGTCAATGGTCATGGTTGTTCCAGTGATATTGAGTTCGTCATTGACATTGAAGGCATCTCCTACAGCCGTGATTTTATAGGTTCCACCCGTGATGTGAAGAGTGTCATTAGCTTTGATACCGTTGTTCTTCTTGGCATCGATGTTGAGCGTACCTGAACCATTGATGGTGAGGTCGCCTTTAGAGAAGATGACCGCATCGGCATCTTCATCACTGTTTGAACTTGAATCAGACAAGGTATTGGTCGTGCCATTTGCTAGAGTCAGGTAGACATGCCCTGCTTTCGTAGCAGAAATTGGTGCGTTGGTGTTGGACATGGTAACCCCTTTTAAGACGATATGAACATCATCTGAGTCACCTGCTTCGACTTTGATTTGAACCCCATCGGATTCACCAGAGATGACATAAGTTCCGGCTTTCGAGATGGTCACAGTTGATCCAGAAACGGCTACGCCATCCCCTGAAACAGTTGCAGACGAACCAGATAGTTTTACAGTAGATGCTTTACTTTCATCATATGAGGTATCTGAATCTTTTTCGGTAAAATAGTCAGATTGCTTGGTTTTAGTCGTTTTCTTTGAGACACTAGAAGCAGTTGTTGTTGCGTTTGTTGTAGCTGATTGAGATGATGCTTGGCTACACGCTGTTAGTAGGGTGAGGGTTGCGGCCCCCGTTAATAAAAATTTCCATTTGTTTGATTTCATGAGCTTTTCCTCTCGTTCAATTGATATGCTCCTAGTCTAAAGTT
>SKES01001518.1_pt1 | contig 13579 bp, 10 predicted proteins | sample 4826851 | NCBI WGS metagenome assembly SKES01 (sample SAMN11008803, study PRJNA524170) | human gut metagenome | biome: Human fecal sample; material: Feces; isolation source: fecal sample from pouch patient p52 | host: Homo sapiens | place: Israel: Tel-Aviv | collected 2016-09-04 | reverse complement strand
GGCGGCGGCGCAGACCGCCGCCGGGCTGAGGCCGGACGCGGCACAGAACGCTGCGAAGGCTTCTTCCAGCTGGCGGGCCGTCGTGCCGCGGCGGCACCCCACCCCCAGCACCCCGATGCGGGGGACGAGGTGGAGCGCCTCACCCTGCGGCGTGAGGGTCAAGGCGAAGTCGGCGGCTTCGGGTGCGTCAGCCTTTTCCACCCCGGCGGGGGCCTCCCCCGCCACCGGCCACGGCGACCAGTACCGGACAGTCTGCCCGGCCAGCAGAGCACCGCTGACCCGCTTGATGCGCTCCGGCTCAAGGACAGCGCAGTTCTGGGCCTTGGCCCAGAGGTCCACGGCGAAGAGGCCGTTGACGTCGGTGGCCGTCGTGATGACCGGCACCGCGCCGCACGCTTTTGCCAGCGCCCGGGCCAGCGCGTTGGCACCGCCCAGATGGCCCGACAGGAGCGGCACGGCGAAGTTCCCGCCCTCGTCCCCGACCACCACCGCCGGGTCGGCGGCCTTGCTCCTGCAGTGGGGCGCGATGGCCCGCACCGCGATGCCCACAGCTCCCACAAAAATCAGGGCCTCGTCCTGTGCAAAATGCTCCGCCGTCCAGTCTTTCAGGGTCATGTCTCCGCCGCAGCGGCTCACGCTGCCGGGCAGAGCTTCCGCCAGCCGATGGGCCAGCGCTTCGCCTTTTGCGGTGAAGACCAGATATGCCCGGCTCACTGCCCGGCCTCCGTCCCCTGCCGGAACTCAGTGGTAAAGGCGGGGTCGTAAAGCTTGCTGCGCTCGTAGTTTTCGCCCAGAAAGTCGCCCACAACGATGAGGGCGGTCTTTGTGATGCCGTTTTTGCGGGTCTCTGCGGCCAGTGTGGAGACGGTGCAGCGCACCACCTTCTGCTCGGGCCAGGTGGCCTTATAGACCACAGCGGCAGGGGTATCGGGGCGGTAGCCGCCGCTCTCGAGAAGGGCCTGCTGGACTTTGTCCACCAGCCCGATGGAGAGGAAGATGACCATGGTAGCCCCATGCGCGGCCAGCTTTGCCAGCTGTTCGGCCTCAGGGACAGGAGTGCGGCCCTCCATCCGGGTGATGATGACGGTCTGGCTCACGTTGGGCAGGGTGTACTCGGCACAGAGCGCCGCCGCCGCGCCGCAGAAGCTGGACACACCCGGTGTGTCATCGTAGGAAATGCCGTCAGCATCCAGCGCGTCCATCTGCTCCCGGATGGCTCCATAGAGGCAGGGGTCGCCGGTGTGGAGGCGGACCGTGGTGCCTCCGGCCTTTTCGGCGGCACGGATGGTGTCCAGCACCTGTTCCAGCGTCATTTCCGCGCTGTTGTAGATGGCACAGCCGGGCTTCGCCAGCCCCAGCAGGGCCGGGTTGACGAGACTGCCCGCGTAGATGATGCAGTCGGCATCGGCCAGCAGGGCCGCGCCCCGACGGGTGATGAGGTCGGGCGCACCCGGCCCGGCTCCTACAAAATGGACCATATCTTACCCCTCCTTCACCAAAATCGTTGCGAAATAGCCCGCCGACCGGGCCGGGTCATAATCGGTCAGGTCGGGCCAGACCTCCTCGTTCGGCAGGCCGCAGTTACAGACCATCGCGCTCCGGCTCAGAAGCCCGGCGTCGGCCAGCGCGGCCAGCGTCTCGGGCAGCTGACGGCCCGATTTCATCAGCACTTTCGCGCCCGGTGCGGCCAGCACCTCAGCGGCGCAGCGCCCCGGGGCAATGGTCAGCGGCTGCTCCATGCCGCCCGTCAGGGACTGGCCCAGCCGGGCCGCAGCGGCACAGAAGCTCGTCACGCCGGGGAGCATCACGGTCTTGCAGCCCTCGGCCTCCAAGATCTCCTGTAAATAACCGAACGTGGCGTAGACGGACAGGTCGCCGAGGTTGAGCATGGCGACATCCTGCCCGGCGTCGAGATATTCTTTCACGGCCCGGGCCGCCTCGATGTGGGCGGCTTTCTGCACCGCCGGGTCAAGGCTCATGGCGAAGCGCAGCGGCAGGATGGTCTTGCCGCTCAGATCCACCGCACCTTTTGCGATGTCCAGCGCCAGCATCCCGCCCTTCGGGGTCTGGGGCGCGGCGATGACCGGGCAGTTTTCGAGGCGGCGGACAGCCTGCAGGGTCATGAGCTCCGGGTCGCCCGGGCCGACGCTGACGCCGTAAAAAGTGCCTATCCGTTTTTCCATTCGTCCAGCAGCTCCTTTGCAGTCCTGGTCTGGCCCAGCGGGCCGTATTGGTTCGAGAAGAGCACCGCACCCACCCGGAACGCCCCGGCGGCGCGGCGGTCGAGGTGGAGCTGGATGGCGTCCAGCAGGCTGGACAGCACCGGCTCTCTCATCTCTGCTCCGTCTAAGATCTCCATGCAGGCGTCGGTGGTGGCCGCGTTCATCAGGGCCGCGCAGACGTCCCGGGACGCGCCGCAGAGGGCGGCGTGGGCGCAGAGCAGCTCGGTGCGGCAGTCGGCTGTGCGGGAGTGGGTGTTCATGACGCCGCCCGCCAGCTTGACCAGCTTGCCGATGTGGCCCACCAGCACCACCTCTTCGAAGTGGGATGCCGCCGCCATATCCATCGTATCCCCGATGAAGTTCGAGGTCTTGACCACCGGGATATTCTTTAGGGCGGGCATCTTCTCGTGGAGATAGTCGAGGCCGTAGTTGCCCGGGGCGAGGATGAGCCGCCGGGGGCTGACCGCCCGAAGCGCCGCCTGCCCCATTTCCAGCTGGATGGTGTCGAGGATGGCCTGCTGGCTCATGGGCTCGACGATGCCGCTGGTGCCGAGGACGCTGAGGCCCCCTTCCACGCCCATGTGGGGGTTGAAGGTGCGCTTCGCCGTCTCAGCCCCGCCCTCGATGGAGATGGTGACGTCAAAGCCGCCCGCGTACCCGGCAGATTCGGCCTCTTTTTCCAGCGCTTCCTTTATCATGGCCCGGGGGACGTGGTTGATGGCAGCTTCGCCCACGGGCTGGTCGAGACCGGGCTTTGTCACCCGGCCCACGCCCTCACCGCCGTGGATGCGCACCTCGCCGGACAGCTCGGGCCGGAGGGCGACACTGGCGATGACCGGCAGACCGGTGGTCACGTCCACATCGTCGCCGCCGTCCTTCCGGATGGCGCACTCAGCCCCCTCGCCGGACAGGCGGCAGAAGATAGGTTCTACCTCCACCACGATGCCCTTCGGGGTGCGGAGGGCCACCGTCTCGGGGGTGCGGCCGGTGAGCAGCAGCCGTGCCGCGCCCGCCGCGCCCAGCGCCGCGCAGGTGCCGGTGGTATAGCCGCAGCGCAGGAGCTTCTGGCCGCTGCGGACGTAGTGCTCAAAGAGCGGGCGCTTTTCCTCCGGCGCTTTTTCTTCGCCGTAGAGGAATGCGTACTGCTCATCGGTCAGAGCATAAATTTTGCAGATGTTTTCCCGGGCAAAGGCCTTTTCCGGCGTCATGACGTCCGAGACGCCCGCCGCCGAGACGCAGACGACCTTGTCGGAAATTTTCTGCGCCAGCTCCAGCTCGTGGAGGCTGAGGATGACGGCCATCTTTTTGTCGCGGGCGAGGCTTTTCAGGATGGCCAGCAATTCGGCCTTTCCCTTGATGTCGAGGAAAGACGTAGGCTCGTCCAATAATATCAGCTCCGGCTGCTGGCAGATGGCCCGGGCCAGCAGGACGCGCTGGCGCTGGCCGTCGCTGATGCGGTTGAAGTCCCGGCCCGCCAGCGCCTCGGCCCCCACGAGGGCCAGCGCGGCATGGACCTGGCGCTTATCTTCCGCCGAGAGGACACCCAGCCGCCCCGTGTAGGGGTAGCGCCCGGCGGACGCCATCTCGAAGCAGGTGGTCAGCTCGGTGCGGCGGGTGTGGGGCACCATCAGGGCCATTTTGCGGGCGCGCTCCGGGCCGGAGCAGTCCGCGAGATCTTTGCCGTCCAGCAGGACAGCGCCCCCCTGGGGGGCCAGCTGCGCTGCCAGCGTCTTGAGCAGGGTGGATTTTCCCGCGCCGTTGGGGCCGATGAGGGTGAGGATGCTCCCCTTCCCGACGCCGAGTCCGATGTGCTCCATCAGGGGCGTTTTGCCGTAGCCGATGGCAAGGTCCTCGGCGCGGCAGTAGAATTTCGGATCACTCATTCCCGGCCCTCCTGTGTCTGGCGGCGCACCAGCAGCCAGATGACCACCGGCGCACCGAAAACTGCCGTCACCGAGCTGATGGACAGCTCAGTGGGCGCGAACAGGCTGCGGGCGATGAGGTCGCAGAGCAGGCAGAACGCCGCCCCGCCCAGACAGCAGCCCGGCAGGACATAAAGGGGCTTTGCGCTGCCCAGCAGGTTCTTGACCAGATGCGGCACCGCGATGCCCACAAAGGAGATGGGGCCTGCAAAGGCCGTCACGCAGGCGGAAAGCAGGCTGGACAGCAGCACGAGGGCCGTCGAGAAGGCCCGCACCGGCACGCCGACGCTCCTGGCGTAGCTCTCGCCCATCTGGTAGGCCGCCATGGGCTTCGAGAGCAGGAACGCCGCCGCCAGCGCGGGCAGCACCACGCAGGCTGCTGCACCCACGTTGGCCCAGGTCATGCCGGAAAAGCTGCCCATCGACCAGTTGTGGAGATTGACGATGTTGGAGTCCTGCGCGAAAGTCACCACGATGTCGGTGACAGCCGAGCAGATATAACCGATCATGATGCCGCAGATGACGAGGATGCTCATCCGCGGCACCCGCCGGGCCACCACCAGCACAAAGGCCATCGCCGCCATCGAGCCTGCAAAGGCGGCGATGATGAGGGTGGCCGAGCCGGTGAGCAGCCCCTGCTGTAAAAACACCACCATCGTCAGGGCCACTGCCAGCTTTGCGCCGCTGGACACGCCCATGACGAAGGGGCCGGCGATGGGGTTGGCGAAGAAGGTCTGCAGGAGGTAGCCCGCCGCCGAGAGGGCCGCGCCCAGCAGCACGACCATGACCGCCCGGGGCAGACGGAGCTGGAGCACGATGCCCACGGCCAGCGCATCTTCGCCCCGGCCCAGCAGAGCCGCCGCCACCGCGCCGGGCGTCAGGGACACACTGCCCCAGAACAGGTTGAGTGCAAACAGCACCGCGACCCCCGCCGTGAGGGCGAGGTACGCGAGGCTGAGGCGGCGGGTGGTGGTCATGGCAAAGCTCCTTTTATACGATGCGCTGTAAGAAATGGAGGGACGCCGGGTCGGGCGAGCCCTCGGTGAAGACGAGGTTCATATCCGAGATGAGGTCGGCCAGTTCCATGCTCTGCTGGAAGAGGCTCTGGGCCGTACACCAGCAGTCGCCGGACTGGACGGCCTTGAAATCTGCCAGCATCGGGCATTTTTCGATGAGCTGGTCACGGGTCTCCATCACGCCCTCGATGGTGCTGTTGTAGATGAGGACGTCGGCGTCCTTGGCCCGGGCGTAGAACGTCTCCAGCGGCAGTTTGATGGTGGACTGGGCCGACGTCTCCCCCTCGAGGTCGTCGAAGATGTAGACGCCGCCGGCCATCCCCACCATCTGGGCCACATAGTCGCTGGTGCGGCGGACGGTGATGAGGTTATTTGTGGTGATGGAGAAGAAGGCCGCGGTCTTGCCCGTGTTCTCCTGCTCGAGGATGGGGGCCACCTGCTCCACCTTCTGGCGAAAGACCTCTTCCGCCATCTCAGTCTTATTCAGCAGGATGCCGTAGAGCTTGAGCCACTCCATCCGGGCCAGCGGGCCGCTCTCGTAGCTCGAGCGCTCCACGAGGACCGGCACGCCGAACTTTTCCAGCTGCTCCTTGACCTCGGGGTCGTGGAGCACCATAGTGTTCTCGATGGCGAGGGTGCAGCCGGCGGCAAGGATGCGCTCATAGTCCGGGGCGCTGTACTTGCCCGCGTAGGCGATGCGGCCCTCCTGCATGGCCTGTCTGGCCTCTTCCACATACCAGCCATCGGCCTTCGTGCCGGAGAGGGCGATGCTGTCCAGGGCGTCCAGATGGACGAAGAGGTCCATCACCGAGGTGGAGACGAGATAAATATGATCCAGCGGCTGGCGCAGCAGAACGACGTCCTCGGGCAGGTCGTCCACCTCGGCGGCCCCCTCGGGGACGACGAGGAACCGCCCGGCGTCCGGGATGTCGATCATCACATAGCCGCCCTCATAGCAGTCGGCGGAAAACTGGGTGGCATAGTCCAGCGGATAGCTGTGGTCGAACACGAGAGAGGCTGTATTGGCCGGGGCGGTCTTGTGCTGCCCGCAGCCCGCAAGGGTGAGGGCGGCGGCAGGCAGGGCTTTCAGAAAATTGCGGCGTTTCATCGTTACTTTGCCTCGATCAGGGATGCAGAGGCGAAGGTCAGCGTATACTCGATCTCATGCGGGGTGCTCATGGCGACGGTATCGCCCACCACATCCAGCGGGGTGTCGAGAGCCGCGACGGGGATCTCGAAGGTGGAGTTGCCCTCGGTGTTGGTGGGCAGATACTTTTCGCCGTCCACCAGCATATAGTCGTAGTTGGGGCTGGACCAGACGATGGTGGCGGTCATCCTGCCGTCGGCCACGGTCAGGGCCGCAGGGCTTTCCACGGTGGCACGGCCGGAGCCGCCCTCGAGGGTCACGTCACAGGTGTAGGTGCCGTCGGCAGGTGCTTCCGCCGCAGCAGGCTGGGCGTTGGCGACACGGACGGTATGGTCGTACCACTTGCCCTTGGTGCCGAGGATGGCCAGCTGGAAGTCCTCGTCCAGAGCCTCCACCGGGATATCGAAGCCGTAGACCTCATCCGAAGTGCCGTCGGAGTAGGTGACGGTGTCGGTGGTGGGCTGGAGCCAGTCGCCCTCGTGGGCCTCGGCGTCAGCGGCCATGCCGACGTAGAGGTTGACGATCTTCTTGGAGGCGAGACTGACGTGGAAGGTCATCTGACCATCCTTCACGGTCAGGGTCCCCTTGCCGTCGTTGGCCTCGTTGGCATGGAACATGGAGCTGTCAGTGTCAAAGTCGGCGGTGTAGACGCCGTCGGGCAGAGCGGCCTCTGCCGCCGGTTCGGAAGCTGCCTCGCTCACGGCGGAGGAAGCCGCAGCCTCGGAGGAAGCGGCAGAGCTGGCCGGGGCGCCGGATGCGCCGCAGCCGGTGAGAGAACCAGCCAGCACAGCGCCGGCCAGCAGAAGAGCAAATTTATGGTTCAGTTTCATGATGATATACCTCGAAGTATCTATTTTACAGAAAAGATTATAACACGCAATGGCCCGAATTCAAAGCAGGCCGAAAAAGAAATTGCCCGAAAAGGCACTCCTTTCCGGGCAATCATAGAATCAGAAGCTGCTTTCGCAAGCAGGGTGCACCAAACGGCGAGGATTTTTGCCCGCAGACAAGGCGATTTTCCGCAGCAATCCTGGGCGGATTGCAAGGGAAAGCAACGCAGTATGCGAGCAAAAAGACCGCCCGGGTGGTGTGCAATGATTACGAAAACGGCTTCCTAAATCAGCCGTTCAGGGAATCGACAGCGGCCTTGGTGTGTGCGACGTAGAGCTGCTGGATGTCAGCGACCTCGCCCAGACCGGCGATCTGGCAATCGACAGAGTCGAATTCGCCGGAGGCCTCGAACTGGCTCTTCCAGGAATCCTCGTCGTCGCCCGCCATATCGTTGTTGGCGTGGTCGCCTGCAACGACCATCAGGGGACGCAGGACGACCTTGGTGTAGCCGGCGGCCTTGACAGCCTTGATGACGTTCTCGCAGGCAGTCTCCTCCGGCTCGCCCTCGACGGTGCCGATGAAGACGTTCTTGTAGCCCAGAGCGTTCATCTGAGACTGCATCTGGCTGTAGCTCACCTTTGCGGTGTGAGAGGTGCCGTGGCCCATGAAAACGAAAGCGGTGCCGTCCTCAGCAGCGGCGTCCAGACTGTCGAAACCGGCGGTCTTGACGGCCTCGGCGGTGATGGCCTTGGCGACAGCTTCCTTGTCGGCGTTGATGACGGTGGCATCGCTGCCCACCTCGCCCAGCAGAGGCTCGGCGATGGCGACGGACTCGAACTTATCGCGGTAGCTGTCCACCATCTCCATCATCTCGTCGTACTCCGCGCCATGCATCAGATGGGTGGGCTGGACGACCAGATTCTTCACGCCGTTGGCAACAGCGCGCTCCAGAGCCTGCTCCATGTTGTCGATCTTCTCGCCGTCACGGGCCTGAACATGGTTGATGATGATCTGTGCGGTGAAGGCACGGCGGACAGACCAGTCGGGGTATGCGGCCTGAATGGCATCCTCGATGCCCTTGATGTCCGCTGCGCGGCTGTCGTTGAAGGAGGTGCCGAAGCTGACGACCAGGATCTCCTTGTCGCCGATGTTGTCCCCGTTGCGGGGGTCGTCCTTGGAGGCGTCGCCGGTGTCGCGGCCAAAGTACTCGGGGCTTGCCTCTTCGCCCTCGACCATCTCCTTCTGAGCGTCGGTCAGAGCGTCCCATGCTGCCTTTGCGGCCTCACACTGGGCGTCGGTGTTCTCGTTGCGCTCCTGCACATAGATGGCGTCGATGAGGTCTGCCACATTCTTTGCTGCCATTTCATCAGCCTCCTCGCTGCTCACTTCGCTGGCGGCGGCAGAGCTTGCGGCGGTGCTGCCGGCGGCAGTGGAAGAAGATGCACCGCAGCCGGTGAGCACACCGGCACACAGGGCCAGTGCGGCGGCAGCGGCGGTGAGGCGCTGCCAGTTCTTGTTGGTTGCCTTACGCATTGTTTGAGTCCTTTCTGTTGTGTGGAATGTACGTTTCCGATAGAAAGGGTACGAAACGGGGGCCAGCTCAAACGAAAAAAGAGCCTTTTCACCGCGCGGAAGGCACAGCAAAAAGACCCTTTGAACATTCGGGCTTTTTGGTACGACCAATTCCTCGTGATCCGGAGCCGGACGCTCCTGTACCAACAGCGGGCAGGTTTCCTGACTGAAAGCTCACCGCCCGCTGCCGCCTTCCCAGAGGCAAAGCCTCCAGTGACCGGCGCTGAGCGCCAAGGCAGCGGACTCCCTTATCACAGTGACGAGATCGCGCGGGACTCGCACCCGCTTCCCTTTTACCCTCCCGGCCGGGGACGAAGCCCCGGCGGCAGGCACCTGCTGTTTTCTATTCAGACGAGGTGAAGTATATCACACTCCGCCCTAAAATGCAATATCTCAGCCCTCCTGCGGCACGGTCCAGACCATGCCCAGCGCTTCGAGCTTTGCGATGCGCTCCGCCGTCAGCTTTTTCTCGGCACAGGCGTAGTTTTCGCGCATCCGGCGGACCCAGTCGCCAAGGCAGAAGCCGTCTTCGGTCTTATAGTTCACCGGCACCAGCAGATCGCCGTGGGCGGCGCAGTACTCTTCGGCACGGCGGAACGCCCCGGCCCACTTGGCCTCCCGGGCGTCCCACTGCATCCCGATGGCATCCAGCAGAGCGATATGCTCCGGCGTCACCTGGAACGAGCCGGGCCGGGCCTTGCGGGCAGCCCGGAGGTTCGAGATCCAGACGCCCAGACGGAAGCCGTTCTCGTCCACGTATCCGGCAGGCACGAGGAGGCTGCCCTTCTTCTCGGCGTAGAGCCTGGCGCTCTGGTAGTTGTCCAGCCAGTTCTGCTCCCGCACGCTGCACGCGGGCGGCACCGGGGCGCTGAGGCGTCGGCCTTTTTCGCCCTTGAACAGCTCTTTCAGGGCCGCGCGGCGCTCGGCGGAGAGCTTTTTGCCCTCCCGCAGCATCTGCTTCTGACGGGACAGCCAGCTGCCCAGCCAGATGCCGTCCTCCGTCCGGTACTGGGCCGGAACAGCCAGACTGCCGTGCTCCTTTTTGTATTCCACGGCCAGCTCGTAGCGGTGCTGCCACGAGTCGGTCTTTTCCCAGTTCATGCCCAGCTCGTCCAGCAGAGCTTTCCGCTCCGGCGTCACCCGGGCGCTGCTGCGCTCGGGGTTCTGCCATGCGTACCGCTGGCGGGACACCCACTTACCCAGCAGGATGCCGTCTTCGTCGGTGTACTCGGTGGGGACGTCGAGGTTCCCGTGGGCGGCGTGGTACTTCACGGCGGCCTCGTAGGCGGTCTGCCACTTGCGGTCGTTCCGGTTCGTCCAGTCCACCTCCAGCGCTTCCAGCTTTTCGATCTGGGCGTCGGTCAGCACACCTTCTTTATAAGCGGCACGCTGACTGCCCAGCCAGACGCCCAGCGCCATGCCGTCCGGCGTGACATACTTGACGGGAATTTCCAGCGTGTGATTTTCCAGATAATACTGGACGGCGGCGGCATAGCTCTTTTCCCAGAGGATGCTGCCGGTGTCCCACACCATGCCCAGTGCCTCGAGGCGCTCGACGCGGTCTGGCGGCAGGTTCCCGCTCAGATAGCGCTGGCGGTTGTAGACGATCCACTCGCCCAGTGCAAAGCCGTCCTTATCCTTATAATGGACCGGCACCAGCAGGTCGCTGTGGCTGCCGCGGTACCGCCGGGCCGAAGCACAGCCGTTCTCCCACGCCAGCTCGAGCCGCTTTTTCCAGTTCATGCCGATCTTGTCCAGCCGGGCGGCCTGCTCGGCGGTGAGACGGCCCTTTTTCTTTCCGGCCCGGACAAGGCGCTGGTTTTCCAGCCAGCGGCCCACGGCCACGCCCCCGAAGCGGTAGGAGCGAGGCACGTCCAGCGTCTTTCCCTCTGCCGTCATCTGCTTTGCGGCGGCATAATAGCGCTCCCAGTCGGAGTCCAGCGCGCGACGGAGCTGCCGGTAAGCCCGGCGGCAGGCAGAAAGGGGCTCTTCCAGCGGGAAGGCTTCTGCCCCCGCCGCGCTGCACTCCTTCCGCAGCTGCTGCACACAGGTCAGCGCCTCAAAGGCCGCGCTCAGCTCTGCCACCGGCACACTGCCGCAGGCCGCAAGGGCGCGTGCCAGCATCTGCCGGTATGCGGCCGGTCCAGCGCTGCGGCGCACCAGCACCACGCCCGAGATCCCGGCCAGCGGAGCCTGCACCGCCGGGCCGTTGGTACAGACCAGCAGCCGGAGGGTGGCCGCTTCATCGGCCGCAAAGCCTTCTGCATCCTTATAAATATGTGTTCCTGCACCAAACAGCTTCTCGGCCTGCTCTGCGGTCTGCGCCGCCGCTGCATCATCCTCGCAGAGGACGAGGCAGCGCCCTGCAGCATCCGGGAGCCACTGCGCCAGCAGCTGTTCCACCGGCGGAAGCTTTTCTACGGCGAGGCTCAGAGCCTGATATTTCTCGGCGTTGGGGTCAGGGCAGCCCGGCAGATGGAGGTTCTTCACCTCGGCACGGAGGCGGGCCATCGCATCTTCCAGCGGCCAGAGCAGGGCCGTATAGGAGGCCGGCATGGGCAGCAGGCCCTCGGCCATCGCCCCGCCCAGCGCCAGCGGCTCCACGATGGCGTCGGCCAGCATCTCCTCGGCGGCGCGGCAGCTGTCGCCCGGGGCGTCCGGCTCTCCCAGAGCCAGCAGCTTTGCCCCCGGGCAGAGGCGGAACAGGGGCTGGACACAGTCGGTCCAGTCCTTTGCGCTCATCTCCCTCCAGCCGTCCAGCACCAGCAGGCCGGGCCGGAACTCAGCCAGCGCCACCCAGCCCAGCGCATTCTGCACGGCCAGCTGCTCGCAGCTCATCAGCCGCACCCGGCCGCCCAGCGTCCGGCCCAGCCGCTTTGTCAGGGCGCGGCGCAGCTCCAGACGGGCAGCGCAGGACACCACCCAGAGCACGCGCATCTCGGGGTGGGCATCCAGCAGCTCCCACACGATGCAGCCCTTGCCCGTACCCGCCGGGCGCACCAGCGCAGCACAGTTTTTCTGCTGCAGTCCAGCCTCCGCCGCACGGCAGGCTGTTTTATTTGAATCATCTACCAAAATCGACATATCTTATCCTTTCTGCCCCTTCCGAGGGTTCAGAAATTCGCTTTTTCTGCAAAAAAGAAACGCGCCTGCGCAAAGCCGGCTTTCCTGCCTGCGCTGCGCCTGCGTTTTTCTGCAAAAATGTTACTTTCATGCTCTATTTTTATCATAAAAGTTTATTTCTTGTCAAGATGATTTGCACAGATTTTTCCAAATAATTTTACATCCTCTTTTTTCCGGAAATTCCGGGGCCGTTCCCTGCTGGCCCGTTGACGGCGGGGACCGTTGGTGGTAGACTTTTTTCATCGGCTCCCCTTTTGGCGGGAGACTCCCCTATTTATGATATGTGAGGTAATCGATATGAACATCATCAGCACCGAAAAAGCTCCCGGCGCCATCGGCCCCTACTCTCAGGGCTACACCGTGGGCGGTCTCGTCTTCACCTCCGGCCAGATCCCGGTAGACCCCGCCACCGGCGCAGTCGCCGAGGGCATCGCCGCACAGGCTGACCAGAGCTGCCGCAATGTGGGCGCTATCCTCGAAGCTGCCGGCGTGGGCTTTGACAAGGTGGTCAAGACCACCTGCTTTCTGGCCGACATCGCCGACTTTGCCGCTTTCAACGAGGTGTACGCCCGGTATTTCACCTCCAAGCCCGCCCGCAGCTGCGTGGCCGTGAAAGACCTGCCCAAGGGCGTGCTCTGCGAGATCGAAGCCATCGCTGAGGCCTAAGCCGCCTTTTCCGCACAAAGAGGGGCCGTCTGCACTCTATTCCAAGTGCGGACGGCCCCTTTTGTCTGCCTTCGATTCCAGTTTTTCATGCTGACTAGCTTTCTTAGCCGGAGAAATTGACTTCGTTTTTCGCTTTTGTTACAATAGAATCAAACTGTTGTAAAAGCTTTCCGGTCAAATTTGAAAGAGAGGTCCCTGCCCATGTCCAATTCCCGTGTTGAAAGCCACAGCCGCGCCGAATTGCGCAACAGGATCATCAGCACAGCCACCCTGCTCGAGATCCTGTTGTCCGGCCTCGTCCTCATCGGCCTGCTGCTGTCGATGGTGCCGCTGCTGCAGTGGATGCCCGGCCTGCTGTTCGACGGCAACGACGTCGAGGTGAGCATCTTCTTACAGCGGGCGCTGGACATCGTCATCGGCATCGAGTTCATCAAGATGCTGGCCAAGCACAGCCCCGGTTCCAGCCTCGAAGTGCTGCTCTACGCCATCGCCCGCCACATGGTGGTGGGGCACGAATCCGCCCTGGAGAACCTGCTGAGCGTGAGCGCCATCGCCCTCATCTTCATCGTGCGGAGGTTCTTCTTCGTGCCGGCCTTCGGCGCTCATCTGCCCGACGGCCACCCCGCACCCGACCTTTCCCCCAGCCAGAGCGGCATCCCGTCAGAGGAATTCGCCTCCCGGCTGCGCAAACACCTCAGCCGTAAGTCTGCTGAACGGGAAGAGACCATTGCCATCGAAGACCCCGCGTATGAGGACAACACCGATACCCTCTTGGAGACCGACGCGAAATAACTCTGCCAAACAGCAAAATGCCCCGCAGGACGCTCGTCGAGAGCTGCCTGCGGGGCATCTTTTTATGCTTAGCTTCTCTTGTGCTTCTGGCCAAACCGGTACTCCTTGCCGTCCCGGATGCGCTGGATGTTGGAACGGTGCATCCAGATGACCATGCCGCCCATGACGGCAGCGCCGACCGTGCAGACCACCACGTCCCGGGTCGGCAGGCCGCGCATGAGGCTGTACACCAGCGTCAGCACCGGGTAGGCCGCGGCCATGGTGATGCTGCCCAGCGACACCATGCCG
>SKES01001512.1_pt1 | contig 13609 bp, 10 predicted proteins | sample 4826851 | NCBI WGS metagenome assembly SKES01 (sample SAMN11008803, study PRJNA524170) | human gut metagenome | biome: Human fecal sample; material: Feces; isolation source: fecal sample from pouch patient p52 | host: Homo sapiens | place: Israel: Tel-Aviv | collected 2016-09-04 | reverse complement strand
GTTCGAGTCCAGCTACCCCAGTTAAGGGTGTGTAGCTCAGGTGGTAGAGCACTTGACTTTTAATCAAGTTGTCCGGGGTTCGAATCCCCGCACGCTCAGTTGATAAGCATGATTTAAGAATGAACTTAGATCATGCTTTTTTTCTTTTACCAAATACAAAATAAAAGAAGCCTCTAAAAACAGAGACTTCAAATGCTCGCATTGATCACAAGTAAACTTATTTTTTTAAGTATGGTGCAATTGCAGAGCTGATTTCTTCAAGTTCATCTTTACCATGTACGGTTAAAGTCAAAGGTCTTGTCAGATCAAGGCTGAAAATTCCCATGATCGATTTTGCATTTACGATATATCTTCCAGAAGAAAGATCAATCTCAGATTTAAAATGTGCGATCGTATTTGCAAATGCATTCACGTCTGCAATGGAATCAAGAGAAATAATAAAGTTGGTATCCATGTTTAAACCTCCTTAATGGTTAAATCTCTTTTATCCTACAATTTTTTTGATAGAAAGTCAAATTCGATAGATAACAGAAAAGAAGTATGATAAAATATAAGCCAACGGAGGGAAAAAGATGACGGAAAAACAAAAAATGTTGATGGGAATTTTATATAATGCAGAGGATCAAGCTCTGATAGAAGAGAGGAACCATGCAAAATCTCTAACCAGACAGTTTAATGAACATTGGGAAGATAAAGGACGTCGGAATTATCTGATAGGACAGATATTTGGAAGTCTTGGGAAGAATGTTCATCTGGAAGCGCCCATTTATCTGGATTATGGATATAGGACAACGATTGGAAGTGACTTTTTCTCAAACTTTAATCTGTCGATTTTAGATGGTGGAGGAGTTGAAATCGGGAATCATGTTTTTATAGGTCCGAATGTAGGAATTTATACTGCGAACCACCCAGCAGATGTGAAGAGACGAGAAAAGGGATATGAATGGGCCCTCCCAGTTAAGATTGGAGATAAAGTATGGATTGGCGGAGGAGTTACGATTCTTCCTGGAGTTACGATCGGCGACAATAGTGTGATCGGTGCAGGAAGTGTTGTAACAAAGGATATTCCTGCCAATGTAGTTGCTGCAGGTAATCCATGCAGGATCATCAAAGAAGCGGAAGAAGGAGACAGATATGGGATTATTGACGAGAAAAACGGACAGCAATCCATTAAGTAAGAATATTGACGAATTACTTGATGGAATGAATCAGGAGAGAGAAGAGACAAAAGAAGGAACTTATGAAGAATCTTTAAAGAAGATTGAGGAGCGGATCAAAGAACTTGGGATTTTAGAAGAAGAGAACGAAGATTAAGAAAGGCATCGGTGGTGCCTTTCTTTTTTTGGATGATCAAAAGATTTCTTATTGTTAACTTTTAAAAAAATAAAGTTGACAATAAGGAATTGATGATATATAATGGCAGTCAGTACAGGAAAATAATAAAAGTGAGGGAGAAATTTATTATGGAACAACAAACAATGAAAATTCAGGATTTAACACTGATTGCATTAATGGCAGCATTAACTTGTATTTTAGGACCAATGTCGATCACATTGCCATTTACACCAGTACCGATTTCATTTACGAACTTGGTGATTTATTTTGCGGTAATGGTTATTGGGATGAAACGTGGAACGATCAGTTATCTTGTATACCTTCTGATCGGAGCAGTAGGACTTCCAGTATTTTCAGGATTTAGTGGTGGGCTTGCTAAACTTGCAGGACCAACAGGAGGATATTTGGTTGGATTTATCTTTTTGGCATTGATCAGTGGATTCTTTGTAGAAAAATTCTCAGGGAACATAGTGATGGCAGTAATTGGTATGGTACTTGGAACAGCAGTAACATATGCATTTGGAACGATCTGGCTGTGTGCACAGATGCATTTAACATTTGTACAGGGATTATATGCAGGTGTGATTCCATATCTTCCAGGAGATGCGGCAAAGATCGTGATCGCGATCATTGTAGGAAGTGCAGTGAAGAAGGCTGTTGTGAAGGCGAGAGTTTTACCAGAATAAATAACAAATACTTTGTATGAAAAATAAGAATCTGTTGACATTTTGTATGAAAAAGCATAAACTATTCGTAGTTAAATGCAATGAACAGAATTAGTACAGACAAGTTGGAACTGTCAGAGAGAAGCTGCCATCGGCTGGAAGCGGCTTTGAGGGAAGATGTCTGGAATGCATCTGGGAGCAGACAAGATGAATAAAGTAGTTTTGTACGTTGCCGGCGTTAACGGATTCGAGTGAAAGTATCCTGATCAAGTGATATTAGTCAGATATATAATAAGAAGATCAGGAACTTTTAAAAGAGTGGAACCGCGGATATACTCCGTCTCTTTATTTAGAGACGGAGTTTTTTGTATTATAGAAAATTTTGATGGAATCCTCTATGATATAAAAAGTCCTGTAAATTACATACTATATATTGGAGGTTTAGAAATTATGATGGGTTTTCGAGAATTTGCGAAAAGCCAATATGATACGATCAAACTAAGAGACCCTGCGTTAAGGGAAGAGAAAGAAGTTTTTTTGTATCCTTATGTAAAAGCACTGTATTGGCATCGTGTTGCACACGAATTATATAAGAAAGGAGAGTTTTACAAAGCTAGAAAGATTTCTCAGAAATGGGCGAGAAAAACTGGAATTGAGATTCATCCAGGTGCACAGATCGGAGAAGGGTTCTTTATTGACCATGGGCATGGAGTGGTAATTGGCGAGACGACGATCATCGGAAATAATGTGACCTTATATCAAGGTGTTACATTAGGTGGAACTGGAAATGAAACTGGAAAACGTCATCCAACGATCGAAGATAATGTTATGATCAGTTCAGGTGCTAAGGTTTTGGGATCTATTACAATTGGAAAGAACTCAAAGATTGGTGCAGGAAGTGTTGTTGTATCTGATGTACCGCCGAATTCTACTGTTGTCGGAGTTCCAGGTAAGGTAGTTAAACAGGATGGAGAGAGAGTCAATCGCATTCAGAGTATTGTGCTTGACCAGATCGATCTTCCAAATCCAGTTGATATGGATATCGAAAAGCTAGCAAGAGAGAATGCTGAATTACGACAGGCACTGGAAACATTTATTATACATTATCAAAATTCAGAAGCAATCAGAAGGGAAAAAGAAAAATGAAAATCTACAATACACTGACAAGACAAAAAGAAGAATTTGTACCGGTGCATCCAGGGAAAGTTGGAATGTATGTTTGTGGGCCAACGGTGTATAACTACATTCATATTGGAAATGCAAGACCAATGATCATTTTTGATACGGTGCGTCGTTACTTTGAATATAAAGGATATGAAGTAAATTATGTTTCAAACTTCACAGATGTTGATGACAAGATCATTAAGAAGGCAAATGAAGAAGGTGTAACAGCAACAGAAATCGCAGAAAGATATATCAAGGAATGCAAACAAGATATGGAAGCGTTAAATATCAAACCTGCAACACACCAGCCAAGAGCGACAGAAGAAATCGGTGGAATGATCAAAATGATTCAGACATTGATTAAAAAAGGGCATGCATATGAAGTAGATGGAACTGTATACTTTAAGACAAGATCTTTTAAAGATTATGGAAAACTCTCCAAGAAAAATATTGATGATCTAGAAGCAGGACATCGCGAGATCAAGGTAACAGGAGAAGAAGGAAAGGAAGATCCTCTTGATTTTGTATTATGGAAACCAAAGAAAGAAGGAGAAATCGCATGGGATTCTCCATGGGGAGAAGGAAGACCAGGATGGCATATTGAGTGTTCTGAGATGTCTAAGAAATATATCGGAGATACAATTGATATTCATGCAGGTGGAGAAGACTTGATCTTCCCTCATCATGAAAATGAGATCGCACAGAGTGAAGCATGCAATGGGGAGAAGTTTGCGAATTACTGGATGCATAATGGTTTCTTAAATATCAACAATAAGAAAATGTCTAAATCAGCAGGAAACTTCTTTACAGTGCGTGAAATTGGAGAAAAGTATCCATTACAGGTGATCCGTTTCTTCATGTTAAGTGCACACTACAGAACCCCATTAAACTTCAGTGATACTTTAGTAGAAAGTGCAAAAACAGGATTGGACCGTATCTTGACAGCGATCGATCTATGCAGAGAGATGGCAGCTAAAGAAGAAACAGGTTCTTTAAGCAAAGAAGAAACAGAACATTTTGCTAATATAGAAGTACTTGTAAAGAAATTTGAAGATGCAATGGAAGATGACTTTAACACAGCAGATGCAGTTTCGGCTATTTTTGAGATCGTGCGTGAATCAAACTCAACAGTGAAAGACTTCAGTGCAGACTATGCAAAGAAAGTACTAAAAGTATTAGAAGATCTTTGCAGCGTTCTTGGAATTGAAACAACAAAAGAAGAAGAGATCCTAGATGAAGAAATCGAAAAACTGATCGAAGAACGTCAGGCGGCAAGAAAGAACAAAGATTTTGCAAGAGCAGACGAGATCAGAGACCAGTTATTAGAGCAGGGTATCGTATTAAAAGATACAAGAGAAGGTGTAAAATGGAGCAGAGCTTAATTCAAAAGATCAAAGAAGGATTGTATCTTGATGGATTGGATCCCAAAAGTTACTCTCCATTATCTCTTGCTTACATTGGAGATGCGATCTATGAGATCGTGATCCGAACGATCGTTATGTCTGCAGGGAATATGAGTGTGAATAAGTATCACAAAAAATCAAGCAGTATGGTCAAAGCTTCTGCACAAAAAGAAGTGTTTGAAAAGATCGAGCCATTTTTGACAGAAGAAGAAATGGCTGTTTATAAACGTGGAAGAAATTCCAAATCAGGTTCTGTTGCAAAGAATGCATCTATGATGGATTACAGAAAAGCAACTGGAGTGGAAGCTTTGGTTGGATATTTATATCTGGCAGGAGATATGGACCGCATCATCGAATTGATCGGGATCGGTTTTGATTTGAATAAAAAAGAAGAAATAGGAGAAGAACATGAATCATAAAGAAGATCTGATCGCAGGGCGTAATGCCGTGATCGAGGCTTTAAGAGCAAAGAAACCAATCGACAAGATTTTTGTATTGGATGGATGTCAGGATGGACCGATCCGTACGATCGTAAGAGAGGCAAAGAAAACAGATGCGATTCTTAAATTTGTAGATAAAGAACGCTTGAATCAGCTGACAAATGAACATCATCAGGGAGTTGTTGCAATTGTCGCAGCATATGAATATGGAACGATTGAGGATCTGTTTAAAAGAGCAGAAGAAAAGGGTGAGGATCCTTTCTTTATCCTGTTAGATGGGATTGAAGACCCTCATAATCTTGGGGCAATCATTCGTACAGCAAATCTTGCAGGTGCACATGGAGTGATCATTCCAAAGCATCGTGCAGTTGGAATTACACCAACCGTAGCAAAAACATCTGCAGGTGCGATCAATTATACACCAGTTGTGAAAGTAACAAATATTGGAAAAACAATGGATGAACTAAAAGAACGTGGTATGTGGTTTGCATGTGCAGATATGGATGGAGAAGTGATTTATCGTCAGAATCTGACAGGATCGATCGGGCTTGTTATTGGAAATGAAGGAAGCGGTGTGAGCCGTTTGGTAAAGGAAAAGTGTGACTTTATCTCATCTATTCCAATGAAAGGAGATATTGATTCACTGAATGCTTCTGTAGCAGCAGGTGTTCTGGCGTTTGAAGTTGTAAGACAACGACTGGGAAAATAAAGAATGAAAGAATTAAAAACAATTTCTGATGAGAAATTGCTCAGACAGATCCAAAGCGGTAATGATGATGCGATGGAATGTCTGTTAGAGAGATACAGGGATATGGTAAGGAAAGAGGCAAGGAGCTTTTTTCTTGCAGGTGGGGATGAAGAAGATCTGATCCAGGAAGGAATGATCGGGCTTTTTAAAGCAGTGACATCCTATCAGGAAGAAAAGAACACTTCGTTTTCAACGTTTGCTTATCTGTGTGTGCAAAGACAGATCTATACAACGATCACTGCATTTAACAGAAAAAAACATATTCCGTTGAATACAGCAATCTCTCTGTTTGAACAAAAGAATCAGGAAGAAGAATTATCATTGGATGAAATCTTAGAAACTCCGGAGGAAACTCCGGAGGAGATGATGCTTCGAAAGGAAGAATTAAATGATTATTACAAAATGCTTGACCAGAATTTAAGTAAATTCGAAAAACAGGTGATGTATCATTATCTGAATGGAGAAACATATACAACGATTGCAAAAAAACTTGGAAAAAGTGATAAATCCATTGATAATGCGATTCAGAGGATTCGCAGGAAGATCAGAAATGATCAGGAAAGTTAAAGTAAAGATAAGAGAAATAAAAAGAAGACTTAAAACGGATGTTTTAAGTCTTCTTTATAAAGCTGCTGACGGGAGTTGAACCCGTGACCTCCTCACTACCAATGAGGTGCGCTACCTCCTGTGCCACAGCAGCAGAACTGATTAATAATTTATCATGAAAATGATATACTGTCAATAGAATTAACAAAATAAAAGGAAAATCAAATGACAAAACAATACAGGAAAAATAAGAGAAGAATCTGTGTAGTGATATGCCTTGTTCTTTGCATGATCTCAGGCATCAAAATACAGGCAGCACAGCCAGGATATTTTGATAATCCCCAGACGGTCTATGATGAATTTACTGGGAAGATTTATGATCGTTCATTCAAAAAGAGTTATGCATTTTTGAAAAAAAAGATGAATGTTTTTGAAACATCTTCAGGAAGTAAAAAGATAGGGGTAGCGCCAAGATATTCAGGAGTGATCGTGGTTAGTAAAACATCCGATCATGTTCAGGTGATCTATGAGAAAAAGAAAGCATATGGAATTGGATGGATTGATAGAGGTTTGTATCATAAGGAAGCTATTCCATATAATGGGAATGAAAAACAGTTGCTAGGAAATGGAACTTATTGGATACAAAATAAAGCTTCTGGAGAAGGAATTCGTGTACAGATCATTTTTCTGGGAAATCAGAAATATCAAGTTTCGATTTTGAATCAAAGCAAAGAAGATCACACATGGAAACTAATACGTGAGTACGATCATATTTATATCAAAAATATGAAAAATGAAAAATATCTGTCAATGGATGAAAATGGTACCTTGACAGACGGTAAAATAAAAGATATGAACAACTGTTTCACAAAACCACAGAAAGAAGCAGCACAGAAGTCTTATCAATGGCAGGTAATGCGTCTTAACAATAAAAATGTATATCCGTATCGTGATTTTATGCAGTTTGATCCTGCATGGGCCAGAAAAGATTATGGAAATGTTTCGGATTACAGTGGGAAAATGGCAGCAGCAGGCTGCGGAGTTGTGGCGATCACAAATGCAGTATATGCATTGAATGGGCAATTTGTTGATCCAATGTTGTTTGCAGATTATGCAGTGGAGAAACATTACAGGATCATAGGTGCCGGAACACATGATGGGATTTTTAAGGCGGCAGCGAAGAAATTTGGAGACACATATGGGTTCACTTATATTAAGACAACTTACAGTACATCAGAAGTAAGAGAATATCTGAAAAAAGGTTGTGTAGCAATCTCGCATGTACCAGGACATTATGTAACAGTTGCTGATTTTAATCCCAAGACAAAAAAATATCTGGTCTTAGATTCTCATCCGATCAAGAGCAGACCAACCAGCTCTTTTGGAAACTGGTTTAAGAGAGAACGATTAGAGAGAGGAGGGTTGACATCATCTGCATATTATATTTATGGAGTGCCAGGACAGGCATGGAAATATGAAAGTGCAAAAGGAATACAATTTCAGAAGGATTTATTCACATTTATGATTTACATGCGTTAAAATGTAAGAAAAAATAACAAAGGATAGGGAAGGAGAAGTTAAATGAACAAAGTTAAAAAGATATTGACAACATTGATGGCAGCAACATTAACTGTTTCAACAGGATTAACATCCATGCCAATGTTTGCACATAACGTAAAAGCGGAGTCAAAGGCAGAAACAATAAGCAGTGATACGAATGATATGTCACAGTATAAGAAAATAAATGGAATCAGCAGTCAGACGGTTTTAGGAGCAGATTTTTCCCATTATCAATTGCAAAAAAATGCGTGGAAAAAAGTCTGGAAAAATTACAAAGGAATCGAAGTTTCCAATGTGTTTGAATATGTAAGATCACAGGGAATCAATACGATTTCTGTGAAAGTTGCAGTGAATCCAACAAAAGATAAAGAGGGTAATGAAAGCTATCTGTCTTTAGAAAACGCTAAGAAGACATTAAAAGAAGCCAAGAAAGCAGGATTAAAAACAAATGTTACATTGTTATATTCTGATGATATAACGTATGCAGGGGTGCAGAAATTACCAGATGGTTGGGATACTGATTCAGCAGAAAAAAAGGCACTGGAGTATACAAAAAACGTCATCAAAGAATTGAAGGCAGCAGATGCAGTCCCAACGATGATCACGATCGGAAATGAAGTAAACTATAATTTCTTGACTTTGAGCAATTGGGACGGATATTGTGCGATGGCAGAGATTTCAAAGATTGTAAAAGATGCTGGAATAAAAGCCGCATTTAGTTTTGCAGCGCCAGGAAAGGCTTCTGATATCCAATATATTATAGAACAGCTCGGATATGCCTGTAAAAAATATGAGGGTGCAGGATATGATTATATTGGAGTAAACATCTATCCGGATACACACAATGACAATTATGTAAAAACATTAAAGAATACAGTAGAAGAAAAGGCAGCAGGAAAGCAGATGATCATTTCCAGTGTCAAATGTCCATGGAAAGATTCAGAAGGAAAAGCCAGTATAACGACACAGACAAAGAGCATTTATGATTATCTTCAGGTAACGATCGATGAGAAAAATGCAGGTGGATTGATCTATGATGATGCAGATTTTGTCGGGGCATGGAACTCATTCTTTGATGAAAATGGACAAGCAATGTCTTCACTTGCAATCTTTGCTTATGCACAAGGAAATCAGGTTGATGTAAGCAGCTACAAAGATCCATGGGAATATGGTGGAGATACAGGATTAAAAGATCAAAAAGTAACGATCAAAAAAGTCAAAGGAATGTCTGAGAGTTCTATCCGAGGAATGGATATTTCATCTTATATTGCATTAAAGAAAGCAGGAGTGAAATATTATGATTATGAAGGAAATGAGACACCGTTATTAAAAGTACTTCATGATAATGGAATCAATTATATCAGGATCAGGATCTGGAATGATCCGTTTAATGCAGATGGGGAAACCTATGGCGGTGGTGGAAATGATGTTTCCACAGGTGTAGAGATCGCAAAAGAGGCAGCCCAATATGATATGAAAGTTCTGCTTGATTTTCATTATTCGGATTTCTGGGCAGAACCAGCGGTTCAGTTAGTTCCAAAAGCATGGAAAAAGGATGTAAATAATACAGAAAAGATGTGTTCAGATGTATATGATTTCACCAAAGAATCTATTCAGAAATTTAAAGATGCCGGGGCAAACATTGGAATGGTTCAGGTAGGAAATGAAATTACCAACGGACTTCTTGGAATATACTCTAACAGAGACAAAGGAGAATCTTTTAATGTCATCTGGGGAGATAAAAAGAAATCAACAGAAGTAAATAAATATTTAAAAGCCGGAATTAAAGCAGTCAGAGAATATACACCGCAGGCTTTGGTTGCATTACATCTTGAAACACCAAATGTATGGAAATACAAAACGATCATGAATACATGGAAGAGAGATAATGTGGACTATGATGTTTTAGGATCTTCATATTATCCATTCTGGTCCATTGCAGCAAAAGCAAATACGCCAAAGACATTGAAAGATGTGCAGACACTGGCCGCTTCCTATGGAAAGATGTTTGCAGTATTTGAGACAAGCTGGGTTAATAGTTTAAATGATGGAGACGGTACACCAAATTCTATCGGAGACAGTACAAATACAGGTGCATATGAAGTAGGACCACAAGGACAGGTAAATGAACTTACAGATCTTTATGATACCGTGTTATCACAGGATAATGGATTAGGTACATTCTATTGGGAAGGTGCATGGATTCCGGTAAAAGCAGGATGGACAAACTGGGAATATAATAAGCAGATCGCAGATCAGTATGGTACAGGATGGGCATCGAAAGGTGCACTTGGATATTTTCCAGATTCTAAAATGTATTACAAAGGAAAAGCAGCATGGGGTGGAACAAGCTGGGATAATCAGGCACTGTTTGATATTAACGGATATCCATTGCAGTCATTGAAGTTCTACAAAGATTCTGTATCCAAAGGAAAAGAGCAGATCATAGCATTGAAGATCGTTGATAAAAATGGAAAAGAAGTATATCCTACCCAGTATGTCAAAGTTGAAGTAGGAAAGACTCGCAAGATCACATTACCAAAATTCTCTGGATATTATCCAAGCAATAAGAATTACCAACTGACCGTAAAAGGTGTGAAAGAAGAAAATGCAACGCAAAGTGTTGTATATACAAGAACAGCAGCAGGACCTGCGATCAGTTATAATTACCGAGTGAAAGTTACAAAGAAAAATTATAAACTTTACAAGAATTTCAAATGGAAGAAATCCAAAACAAAAGTTTATAAAAAGACATATGTAGCAAAATATAGATATGACCATAAGAATGGAAATAAATATCTTGCTCTTTATACAAAAGGTGGTAAATTTGTTGGGTACATTAATAAGAAAGCGGTAAAACGATTAGGATCAGCAACACAGCCAGAGCAGGGAAAAGCATACACTTATGGAAAACGTGTAAAGATCAAGAGTAAAAAATATAAACTATATAAGAATTTCAAATGGAAGAAATCAAAAACAAAAGTTTATAAGAAAACATATGTAGCAAAATATAGATATAAACATGAGAATGGAAATAAATATCTTACATTGTATACAAAATCAGGAAAATTTGTTGGATATATCAATACGAAGGCTGCAAAAGTTGTCAAATAACAGGAGGGTAGTTTATGCAAAAGGTAAGAAAACTGGTAACAACTATAATGATCACAGCATTGATTACGGCGATGGAAGGAACAACAATTTTACCGTTATCACATCATGTAAAAGCAGATACGAATACTGTCTCACAAACCAGTCAGGCAGAGAATGATCTGACGAAATACAAAAAAATCAATGGAATTGGAGATAACACGGTTCTAGGAGCAGATTTTTCCCATTATCAACTGCAAAAAAATGCGTGGAAAAAAGTCTGGAAAAATTACAAAGGAATCGAAGTTTCCAATGTGTTTGAATATGTAAGATCACAGGGAATCAATACGATTTCTGTGAAAGTTGCAGTGAATCCAACAAAAGATAAAGAGGGTAATGAAAGCTATCTGTCTTTAGAAAACGCTAAGAAGACATTAAAAGAAGCCAAGAAAGCAGGATTAAAAACAAATGTTACATTGTTATATTCTGATGATATAACGTATGCAGGGGTGCAGAAATTACCAGATGGTTGGGATACTGATTCAGCAGAAGAAAAGGCACTGGAGTATACAAAAAACGTCATCAAAGAATTGAAGGCAGCAGATGCAGTCCCAACGATGATCACGATCGGAAATGAAGTAAACTATAATTTCTTGACTTTGAGCAATTGGGACGGATATTGTGCGATGGCAGAGATTTCAAAGATTGTAAAAGATGCTGGAATAAAAGCCGCATTTAGTTTTGCAGCGCCAGGAAAGGCTTCTGATATCCAATATATTATAGAACAGCTCGGATATGCCTGTAAAAAATATGAGGGTGCAGGATATGATTATATTGGAGTAAACATCTATCCGGATACACACAATGAAAATTATGTAAAAACATTAAAGAATACAGTAGAAGAAAAGGCAGCAGGAAAGCAGATGATCATTTCCAGTGTCAAATGTCCATGGAAAGATTCAGAAGGAAAAGCCAGTATAACGACACAGACAAAGAGCATTTATGATTATCTTCAGGCAACGATCGATGAGAAAAATGCAGGTGGATTGATCTATAATGATGCAGATTTTGTTGGGGCATGGGACTCATTCTTTGATGAAAATGGACAAGCAATGTCTTCACTTGCAATCTTTGCTTATGCACAGGGAAATCAGGTCGATGTAAGCACTTATAAAGATCCATGGGAATATGGTGGAGATACAGGACTTAAGAATCTAACAGCTTCTGTCAAAAAACTTAATAATATGTCACAAAGTTCCATTCGAGGAATGGATATTTCATCCTATACAGCACTAAAGAAAGCAGGCGTAAAATACTATGATTTTGACGGAAAAGAAACATCATTGTTAAAAGTATTGCATGATAATGGAGTTAATTATATTCGAATCCGTATCTGGAATGATCCAACAAATGAAAAAGGAGAAACATACGGAGGTGGTGCGAATGATGTGGCAGCTGGTCTTGAAATTGCAAAAGAAGCTGCACAGTATGATATGAAACTTCTGCTAGATTTCCACTATTCTGATTTCTGGGCGGATCCAGCACTTCAAAAGATACCCAAAGCTTGGGAAAAAGATAAAAATGATACAGAAAAGATGAAACAAAATGTTTACGATTTTACAAAGGATACGATAAAGAAATTCCAGGAAGTTGGAGCAGATATCGGAATGGTACAAGTTGGAAATGAGATTACAAATGGAATGCTTGATATCATGCCAGATTATTCAAAGGGAGAAACTTATAAAGATACATGGGGAAATGCAAAGAATGCCAAGATTTTATGTGGATATTTAAAAGCAGGGATCAAAGCAGTCAGAGAATGCACACCAAAAGCATTAGTTACATTGCATCTTGAAAGTATGGGTTATGGAAAATGTTCAGAAATCATGAATGCATGGGAACGAAATGGAGTGGACTATGATGTTTTCGGTAGCTCATTTTATCAATTCTGGCAAGGAAATTCCAGTAAAAATGCATTAGCTGGACTTCAGAAAATAGAAAATCTTGCCAAGTCAAGAGGAAAAATGTATGCGGTTATGGAAACAAGCTGGCTTAACAGTTTAAAAGATGCGGATGGTACATCAAATGTCATTGGTGAAGGACATGCAAATGCAAAAGTATATTCTGATGATCCACAGGGACAGGTGGATGCATTGACGGATATGTATCAGACATTGTTATCAAATGATAATGGGCTTGGAGCTTTTTACTGGGAGGGAGCATGGATTCCGGTAAAAGCGGGATGGACTAATTGGAAGTACAATAAGGATATGTCTGATCGTTATGGAACTGGATGGGCGGCTCAGGGAGCAAAAGGATACTATCCAGATAACAAGATGTATTATAATGGACAACCAGCATGGGGCGGAAGCAGCTGGGATAACCAGACGTTATTTGATTCCAATGGATATCCATTACAGTCATTAAAATTCTATAAAGATTCTGTATCCAAAGGAAAAGAACAGATCATAGCATTGAAGAGCGTTGATAAAAATGGAAAAGAAGTATATCCTACCCAGTATGTCAAAGTTGAAGTAGGAAAGACCCGCAAGATCACATTACCAAAATTCTCTGGATATTATCCAAAGAATAAAAAATATAATATGACATTAAAGGGAACACAGGAAGGTAATACAGTACAGAAAGTTGTATATACAA
>SKES01001501.1_pt1 | contig 13676 bp, 10 predicted proteins | sample 4826851 | NCBI WGS metagenome assembly SKES01 (sample SAMN11008803, study PRJNA524170) | human gut metagenome | biome: Human fecal sample; material: Feces; isolation source: fecal sample from pouch patient p52 | host: Homo sapiens | place: Israel: Tel-Aviv | collected 2016-09-04 | reverse complement strand
TATTATTTTCCGTTTTTCATCTTGTGACTTCTTCAAGTACTTTATAATGGCGACCGGTTCCTCTATTCTATTTAACCGGATTAAATTGTCATAATATATAGTTGATGGGAGATTAGATGATTCTCCCGGATGCACATACTTTAAATACACATGATCCCCATTACTATTGACAGTTTCTTTTTGTGTGACAAATCCATTTGCATTATATTCATAATTATGAAGAATTGACACTCCGTTTTCATCTGTCAGTTTTTCCTGAATCAACAAACAAGGGACAGTAAATATTTTACTCGCCAGAATAGCTCCAGTACCAGTATCTATTGAAACTTCATAATCGGCAGTTTTATTTTCTACGTTATAATGATACTCTTCCTCTGCTACTTTATGATAGCGATTGTTATAGGTCGTCTTAAACAGTAGTTTTCCCCTGAAGGCTGCCAGATCGTTAGGAGCATAGTTCAGAGCCTTATCTAATACCTGATAAAAGCCGAAACTTCTTCTGTTCAAATTGTCCGGTGTTCTAGTGACAGCTTGCCCAAACTCCGCATTATCAGGGATATCTGCCAATGAAGAGAAATGATAACGACAAAAACTTCCGTCGTCAAAAGTCTCAGTGACATAACTATAACCTATCGGATATTCGGATATATTATTGAATCGCCCCATACAGTTACTGCTGATTGAGTAAACATTCAGATTTTTGGTTTCCATATAATCATAATAGTTATAACTGTATACCATATCTTCTATAGGCATACGATAGCGTGGCAGTTCATGGGTTCTTCCACTTTCCATTCCTGTCGTAGGGTCAAGGTAGTTGAACGAACGTTGCCTGTCTTTTTTTGTAACAGGGTCATGCAATGTCAGATGTTTCACACGTACCCCACCCAACGGAGCATCATAAGTTGCCATATTGGTATCCCAAGCAAAAGAATCAGTTCTTTTGGTCAGGTAATGCCGGTAACGGTTGTATTCATAATCAATCTTTTCTTCCCCTTTGGTGGGATAAGTGATCGTATTCAGCATTGTACAGCTAGAAACACCTGTGTTGACAGCCTTTCTTTGTTCAAAATTCCCATCATAGAAAAACGTATTGGCATTGTCTATTTTTTCATAGCCACCATTCCAGAAGCCCCAATGATCGACGTTTGTAGTCAACGGATCCGGTAAATCATTACTCATATTATAGTCAAAAGAGTAAATAGCAGGGCCCTCACTTTGATCATGCAAGGTCACATTTTTCAGAAAGAAGTAGCGCCCTGATGTCTCATAATCAAATTTGCATGATTTTATAACTTGGGGGGCTTTTGTCATTGTTATACTTGAGAGATAGATTAAATCATTCCCATCCGAATCACCGAAAAAATTAACAGGGAAAGTCTCGGTAATAAAATTCACATGCACACTTCCAGTGCTAATTGTCTTCAAAATAGGGGTATACACTTTATCTTCCATCAAGAAATGATCTGTATCTTTATCGTTTATACCTATTATTTCTGCTGGTTTAGTATATCCATTCTTATCAGGTTTATAATTTATCCATCTTGTTCCGGTTACATTAGAATTCATAAATAAGTGATACTTATTTTTTTGCAGACAACTTTGGTATGAAAAGGATATACCATTATTTTTTGTCTCATCCTGGATAGAACTTAGGTACCAGGAAGTAATCTGTACCGGTCTGCTTCTTAATCTACCGGGATTATTGGGTAGGCTGTATTCTAAACATGAAACGTCTCCTCCAAAATAGTAAAGATAGCCATCCGGTGTCGTGATCTTGATGACAGAGCGTTTAGGAGCATTTGTGGTACTATAATCCTGAACAGACATTTCACTTAAATCTATCCTATATCCGCCTCCTGATATACATTTGGCATTTCCACTATTGTCAATAATAAAACGTCCCTTGTGCGGTCCGAAATTAAAATCGAAGATATCGGGAGCCATATCATATTCAGTATCCGGATAAAGGCGGTCTTCAGTAGCATTGAAAATCTTCAGTTTGAGCAGATCTTCTTTACTGTACTGCTTAAACTTTCCGTCGCGGATGGCAGCCAACAGACCGCTTTTCTGCTCCTGGCGGACATCGTCAGGATTTCCCACTACATTTCTTGTAATAGCGCCTCCTACATTCAGTATCCAGTTATTACCTACCACCGAAGGACGCCGGCCCGGTTTGAAACCATCGGAAATATACTTGATAGACATGTTCAACTCAAAAGCCGTATCTTTGTAATCGAACAATGGGATATCCAGATCAAGCAACCCGTTGTAGTAGTTCACACGAGTGTTGCCATATTGTACGAATTCTGCTGTTTGCGGTGTAGAAAACCCGAGATTCTGCGGTGAAAAATAGTACCCTTGAAAATCGGTCGGAATAAATCCGGAACTGTTTTGCGCATATATATGTGTGCCTGTGCCTAACAGCAGGAGCAAACACAACATTTGTTCTATAAAATTCTTCTTTCTCATTTTTTATATGATTTATCTTATGAGTAATAAAAAAATAGAGAGGGTGAAATAGAAAACTTATACACCCTCTCTTCAAATGAACTAACCCTCTGTATCTTTACAGATTCATCGCATTACCGCCCAATACGCCCGCTACTGCTGACGCCACTGCGATGACTACTTTCAGAATCACATCCCAAAGGGATTTTTTAACTGCCATAACCTTACACACCTCCTTTCCATACTCTATTAATAATTGACTGATTTTAATAACCAATTACGTTTAATGATTAGTTACTTTCAATACCCTGTTACTTCCTGAAAACCTTCCTACCTCATTTTCTTGTTATCCTATTGAGAACTAAGCTTTTACTCATCAGGAGTTCAAAACTCCGCTTTCACCTCAAAACACGGACACGCCTTGATCCATTCTTCCGGTTCAATCTCCCCGTTTCCGTTGCGGTCGGGACTTAAATCCCGATGACCGCACACCCGGCTACCGGGGAAAGTCTCAAGTAATTGATGTACCAGTAAGCGGAGTGCCGCCCGTTGTTCCGGTGTCCGCGTGTCTGCCGGACAACCGTGGGCATCCAAACCGCCTTCGTAGCAGATACCGACACTGTTCGAATTGAATCCTTTCACGTGCGCACCGATACGTTCAATCGGTCGGGTGAGGTGCACTGTTCCATCCTTGCGGATGTAGTAGTGATAACCTGTTCCGTTAAATCCACGCCGACGGTGTTGCATCTCCAAGTCATCCGGGGTGAGAGAACGGTCGGCACGGGTGGCGGAACAGTGGATCACGATCAAATCAATCTTTCTCATCATAGTGCCACTATTTTTCTTATCAGTTGTAAACATTATCTGCACTCTACGAATTAAGCTGCCGGATCCGGAGCTTCACCACTACCTCCACCGGAGTCTCCGCCACCTTCATCACCGGGATCTTCACCATCGGTTTTCTTTTTCTTGGGCGCGTCGAGATCCAGAAACTCGATTTTCTCACCGGCACGGGTAGACGTCAAATTAGGACGGACACTGCTCGAAGGACGGAAATTGATGTTCACCGTCTTGATGTTCTTCATCGTACACTCATCTTTCGTGTCCACTCCCCGCGTGGTAGCGGAAAGGCTGAATACACCAAAATCATGGATATTGACGGATTTACCGTCGAACAGCGCCGTACGCATCGCTTCTACGAGATTAGTAAGCACACTCTGAATGTCACCCAACGACAGGGAACTTTTCTCTTTCATCGTGTAAGCAAGTTTATCCAGGTCTACACTCTGTCCCTGCGTCACAAGTTGCGGATGATACTTCACCACCCCATCAACCTTTCTCGGGTCTTTACGACCCATTCTTTTAAATGGTATTGCCATGATAAATTAAAAATTGAGAATTAATAATTGAAAAATAAATATTACAGATTGCGGTTGTCGCAATCAATATCGGAAGAGAGGAACGAGCTCTGTTTCTTTTTCTTTCGATACCTCAAAGGTAGTGTATTATAAGGGGATGAAATGACGTACTTTGTCTTACTTTGACCTAGTTTGTCTTACTTTCATTCAGAATGTATTTACTTTTATTCAGAGTGATTTTATTTTACTTATATACTTGGACAAGCGGGAGATTTTCCGTATATTTGGAATACGATAAAATTAATTTTCCGAAGATATGAAAGCAGAAAAAGAAGAGATAGCAGAGGAGCCGTTTGTCATACGTCCGTATTTGAAATCGGAGCTGGCACATTTATATAATCCGTATGTACCGTTGGTGTATGCCATGCGAAAAATGAGGGAGTGGATCAGAAATAACAAGGAATTATATGACGCAATGTATAGCGGCGGCGAAGGAAAAAACGACCACACTTATAGTGCAAGGCAGGTGCGGCTCATCGTGAGGTATCTTGATGAGCCATGAATCTCTTTAGGGTAAGTGTTGATTAGCTATAACGAAAATAAAATTAGCTATAATGAAATCGAGATTAGCTATAATGAAATCAGAATTAGCTATAATGAAATCAAGATTAGCTATAATGAAAACAAAAGCGGTTATGGGAGTATTCTGTCCAATATCTGTTTTATAATGCCAGCCCTGCAATCGTGCCCTGTCGATATTATGATGGGACGCGGTGTAATATATGGTATCTTGAGGACAAACAGGCTGTGTGTTTTCTTATTGAATGCTGTTAGTTTTCTTATTTAATAATGTACACGTGCGCAGGCGCGAGAGAATATTCTTTTTATATAGAAAAAGCGTGTAATTGAGGTGGAGGGGTTCCACCTCAATTACACGCTTTTTCCATCAAATAAAATATATAAAGAGAATAAAAAGTATAAGTAAACGATAGGAACAAAATAAAACGTACCTTTGCGTCTTTTTAGAGCAACATTTTTTAACACTAATCAAATAACACTTAAAATCATGAGAAAAAAGACATTTTTTCCGAAGGCTTCGTTTACCAGAACAAACAGGCTGTAACACTCGAAAAGGGAGAATTTCCCCAAGTATCCCCGTTTATCACGCAAATGCTTGGCACTGTCAACAATTTGTATACCAACAGAATAGAGGTAAGTCCAGGCGACCGCAAGAAGTTTCTCCTTCCCTTTGTCCATCTCTGTTATGATCATGACTCTGTTTTTAACATTAAAAGCCCCAAATACTTTGCAGAGTTGTTGTTTATGGCTGTTGATTTCAAGAAATCGGATGATTCGGACGAATCATTAAGTGTGGAAGAGATTGATTATGAGATACAAAGAATGAAAAGAACGCTTCTTGAGGATTAACACGAAAGAACCGACTGTTAAAAAACTGCTTTTTGAGTACCAAAAGCAGTTTTTTTATTCTACATGAAAAGCCGTCCTTTGCAGTGTGTCAATATTGACACGACTTACATTCATATCAATAATTAAAATGGAAAATATCTCAATAACGACATACAGGGGATTATCACTCGTATCAGGAAGTATCAGTATCCGGCAAATGTTCGAATTTATCCGGGGAGATGTCTATCGCGACAGAATCCGGAGACTTCGGGAAGCAATGGATGCAGGAGAAACGGTGAAAGCAGACCACATGAAGAAGCAACTACCCTACTGCACCATCACGGCTACTTACGCCAAGGAAAGGCTGGCTTACAGTCTGGACAAGTATCAGGACATCATCACGCTCGACTGTGACGATATGCCGGCAGAAAAGATCCCGGAATTCCGCCAACTGGTGAACGATTGCCCCGACACGCTAGGCAGCTTCGTCAGCCCCCGGATGCACGGGCTGAAGATCTTCGTCTATCTTACCGGCAATGAGGCGGAAACCTTACGCACCGAACTGAACGCATTGGGAACCGTAGACTTCCTCACCCTCGAACGCTACCACCACCGCATATACGCCCTGGCAAGCAGCCAATATGAAAAGCTGCTCAATACCAAAGTAGACACCAGCGGGAGCGACCCGGGACGCGGATTCTTCGTGTCGCACGATCCGGACGCTTTCCTCTCTACCGAACGACTGGAAAACGTGAAGCCGCTGACCGTAAAAGTGACACTGCCCACTGAAGAAGAATGTAAAAACAAGAAACGCAAGAATCCGGGAAAACGCTCCCCGCTCCTCCCCGTGCAGGAGAATGCGTCGCCCATCGACCTGCAAGTGCAACTCGACTTCCGCAAGGCGCTGGAGTACACCAAACGCAAAGAACGTCTCGAGATAGGCAACCGGGACAATTTCTTCTATTGTCTCGGCAATCAGTGTTACCACCGCCATATCACGGAAGAGGAAGCCGTCAGTCTGGCACACAGTCATTTCGGCGACCTACCCGACTTCGACCTCGAACTGCCCTTGCACAATGCTTACCAATACACCTCAAAGACCGATCAGGCGGAAGAAGAAAGCCAACAACCGAGAATATGCCAAGTCATCAAATTTATGGACGAACACTACGAAATCAGGAGAAACGTGGTGAAAGAGCAAATCGAGTTCCGGAAAATAATACCTGATCTCCCTAAAACAGAACAGCCGCCTTTCAGTACACTGCGCACAAAGGATGTCAACACATTCTATATCAACGCACAGATGAAGAAGATATACAGTTCGCAAGCTAATTTGAAAGCACTGGTAGACTCGGACTATGCAAAGCCGTTCAACCCGTTTATCCATTATTTCACCTCACTCCAGACATGGGACGGGAAAACAGACCACATTGGCCAACTGACAAAAACAGTGAAAGCGGCAGACCAGGCTTTTTTTGAAGACAGCTTCCGCCGCTGGCTGGTGGGAATGGTGGCATGTGCCATCGACGACGAAGCGCAAAACCACCAGTTGATGCTGCTCCACGGCGCACAGGGAAAAGGCAAAAGTACTTTTGTCCGCCATCTCCTCCCACCGGAGCTGAAGGATTATTATCGCAACGGCATGATTAGTCCCGACAACAAAGACCACCTCCTGCAAATGTCGTCCTGCCTGCTCATCAATCTGGATGAGTTTGATACACTCTCTCCCACACGCATGCAGGAGTTGAAAAGTCTCATCACGCAAGATGTGATGAACGAACGGAAGGTTTACGACATCCAAAATTATACGTTCATCCGCCGCGCATCATTCATCGCCAGCACCAACAATCCGCACTGTCTGCCGGACATTGGCGAGAACAGGCGCATCCTGTTCAATACGTTGCTGGAAATAGATTATCACACGCCTGTCAACCATCAGGGGATATATGCACAAGCATACGCACTCTACCGGCAGGGGTTTCAATATTGGTATGAGAACCAGGAGATTACGTTTCTCAACAACCGCAATGAGGCGTTCCGCCAAAAAGATCCGTTGGAGGAGAATCTTTTCTTCTATTTCCGGGCAGCCAGACCAAACGATATACAAGCAAAATGGTATCCTGCCTCCCAGCTGCTGTCGATATTGAGCATGAACGGGCGCACACAGGCCAACGCACAGATGAAACAAATGCTGGTCACGGTATTGGAAAACAACCATTTCCACTCACGGAAGACCTCCAACAATATCACGGAATATTGGGTGGTGGAGTATTCGGCCGAAGAGCGCAAAGAAAATTCAATACGCCCGCAGCTCCCGGTGCAGACGGGGTTGGAGTTGTAGTTTTCCCCGAAATGGCAGATAAACGGATAAAAGTGATTGTTTTTACGTCACTTTCATCCGTTTTTCCGTATATTTGCTTCGATATGAATGATGAATAAAGAAAGGAATCGCAATATGATGAAGCAAATACCATACGGATTGACGGATTTCGGTCGCATCCAAAAAGAAAACTATTATTATGTGGATAAGACGATGTTTATCGAGAAGATAGAAATGCAACCGTCTTATCTGTTCCTGATCCGTCCCCGGCGCTTCGGGAAAAGTCTGACGCTGGCAATGCTGGAGGCTTATTATGACGTTCGGTATGCCGACCAGTTCGACGAATTGTTCGGCCATCTGTATATCGGGCAGCATCCTACGCCGATACATAACCAGTTTCTCATCATGAGATTCAATTTCTCGGAGGTGAGCTCGAATATCAATGAGGTGGAGAAATCTTTCCGGTTGCATTGTTGCGGGAAGCTGTCCGATTTTGTTTATAGATATGAGCATCTGTTGGGAAAAGACATTTGGAAAGTGCTGGATGAAAAAACACAAGCAGATCCCGGAGCCTTTTTGTCCTCAATCAATACCTATGCCACCCGTAAGGGAGACATCAAAATCTATCTCCTGATTGATGAATACGATAATTTCACGAATACCATTCTTTCTACTTACGGCACGGACTTATATCGAAAAGCGACGCATGGCGAAGGGTATATCCGCAGGTTTTTCAATGTAATCAAAGCCGCCACGACGGGAATGGGTTCTGCCGTCAACCGTTTGTTCATCACAGGAGTAAGCCCGGTGACGATGGACGACGTGACAAGCGGATTCAACATCGGAACGAATATCACCACCGACCCCTGGTTTAACGACCTTGTAGGTTTCAGCGAGAAGGAATTGCGCGAGATGCTGACGTATTATAAGGAACAAGGCGCTCTCCCGATGTCGGTAGACGATGCAGTGACAATGATGAAGCCTAACTATGACAATTATTGCTTCAGTAAAAATAAATTAGCAGATTGTATGTTCAACTCGGACATGGTGCTCTACTGCATGAAGTCATTGATATTGCACGGAGTAAAACCGGACGAGATTGTAGATCCCAATATCCGTACGGACTTTAACAAGCTTGCCTACCTTGTCCGTCTCGACCATGGACTGGGCGAAAACTTCTCCGTCATCAAGGAGATTGCGGAGCAAGGCGAGATAGTGACTGAAATAGTCACCCATTTCTCCGCATTGGAAATGACGGACGTGGGCAACTTCAAATCTCTGCTGTTCTATTTCGGACTGCTTTCTATCAAAGGGGTGGATATGATGGGACGCCCCATCCTGCACATTCCCAATCTGGTGGTTCGCGAACAGCTATTCAATTTCCTGATTCAGGGATATGCCCGTCATGACATCTTCAAGCTCGACGTGAACCGCTTGCGCACTCTGTTTGAAAATATGTCCTTCAAAGGAGACTGGAAACCGTTGTTCGAATTTCTAGCAGAGGCCATTCGGGAGCAGAGCCGGATAAGGGAGTACATAGAAGGGGAAGCTCATATCAAAGGATTCCTCCTCGCCTATCTAAGTATGTTCCGCTATTATCAACTATATCCGGAATATGAAATGAATAAGGGGTTTGCCGATTTCTTCTTTAAGCCCAGTCCGGCGGCACCCGTATCTCCACCGTACACGTATCTATTGGAGGTGAAGTATGCGAAAACAGGAGCATCGGAGAAAGAGATACGCGCGCTTGCCGATGATGCGCGGGAACAGTTGATTCGCTATAGCAAGGATGAATGTGTGGCAGAAGCTCGTGAGAAAGGGGGATTGAAACTGGCAACGATCGTATGGCGCAGTTGGGAATTGGTGCTGATGGAAGAGGTATAATAAAGTACTTGTCACATCACAAACACCGATTTAGGTATGCACTCACCTCCACATCTGATATTGGGCTAAATAAATAATCTCATCAGAACAAGTGAATGGAATCCTATCTATAAAAATCAGGCGCGGATTACACGAATTGCACGATTTCTTTAAAATCAGAAACGTGTTATCCGTGTAATTCGCGCCTAAGTTTTATACGATGGCTACGACATCCAAGACGGGGAATTACTTATCCCCGTACATCTTCGCTCTCAATTCCTTGATGTGATCGGACGTGATATATTCGTCATACTCCATCATCTTGTCGATGATACCGTTCGGTGTCAGTTCGATGATGCGGTTGGCAACCGTCTGGATAAACTCGTGGTCATGAGAAGAGAAAAGGATGTTTCCCCTGTACGTCTTCAGGTTGTTGTTGAATGCCTGGATAGATTCCAAATCCAAGTGGTTGGTCGGAGTGTCCAGAATCAGACAGTTCGCATTGCGGAGCTGCATACGGGCAATCATACAACGCATCTTCTCACCTCCGGAGAGTACGCTTACTTTCTTCAACACCTCTTCGCCGGAGAAAAGCATACGGCCGAGGAAACCTTTCATATACACTTCGTTTCCTTCGCCAAACTGGCTCAACCAGTCCACCAGGTTGAGGTCGGTATTGAAGAAATCGGTATTATCCAGCGGCAGGTAAGCAGTGGTGATAGTTACCCCCCAGTTGAAGGTACCGGCATCCGGCTTCATGTTTCCGTTGATGATTTCGAAGAACGCAGTCATCGCACGCGGGTTGCGCGACAGGAATACCACTTTGTCACCTTTCTCTACGTTGAAATTGACGTCGTTGAAAAGCACTACGCCTTCTTCCGTCTTCTTGCTCAATCCGGAAACTTCCAGAATCTGGTTGCCCGGCTCGCGTTCAGGATTGAAGATGATGCCCGGATACTTACGTGAAGAAGGTTTGATTTCCTCTACGTTCAGTTTCTCCAACATCTTCTTACGGCTCGTGGTCTGCTTGCTCTTCGCTACGTTGGCGCTGAAACGGCGGATAAATTCTTCCAACTCTTTCTTCTTCTCTTCAGCCTTCGCCTTCTGGTTCTGCTGCTGACGGAGAGCCAACTGGCTGGATTCGTACCAGAAACTATAGTTACCGGCAAACATATTGATTTTTCCGTAGTCGATGTCTACGGTGTGCGTACATACAGAATCGAGGAAGTGACGGTCGTGGCTCACTACCAATACGGTATGCTCGAAGTTGGAGAGATACTCTTCCAACCAGGTCACTGTCTCCATATCCAAGTCATTGGTAGGCTCATCGAGCAAGAGGTTGTCCGGATTTCCGTACAATGCCTGCGCCAGCATGACACGCACTTTTTCCTTACCGCTCAACTCACCCATCAATACATAATGCTTATCTTCTTTCACACCCAGTCCGCTCAACAGCATGGCTGCGTCGCTTTCCGCATTCCATCCGTCCAACTCGGCAAATTTCTCTTCCAACTCGGATACTTTCAGTCCGTCTTCATCTGTGAAATCTTCTTTCGCATACAATTCTTCGCGTTGCTTCATGATGTCCCACAACACAGTATGCCCCATCATCACAGTATCCATAACGGTATAAGAGTCCCACTTAAAGTGGTCCTGGCTCAACACCGAAAGGCGTTCGCCCGGTCCAAGCGCAATGGTACCCGTTGTCGGGTCCAAATCTCCGTAAATCGTACGAAGGAAGGTAGATTTTCCCGCACCGTTAGCACCAATAATTCCATAACAATTACCACTCGTAAACTTCAAGTTTACGTCATTAAACAACACTCTTTTACCAAACTGTACCGAAACGTTCGAAACTGTAATCATCTTCTTTATTTACTATTTTACTAGTTACTATTTTACTATTTTGCTAGCTACTATTTTACTATTTCGTTAGTTACTATTTTAGTATTAACTATTTTAGCGTGCAAAGTTAGACATTTAAAATGAATTATGAGCTATCTGATATGTGCCAATCTGACATAAAAGTGTTACCTTTGCTGCGTTTTTTGGCAAAACAGCCAACTTGGCAAAGTTTTTGCAGACAAAATCAATGACATCCGGTCAGCCCGGTATGTTTATTGGCGTTATTTTACCAAGTAAGATAACGTGTGTGTTAAATAGTAAATAGTAACTAGTAAAATAGTAAATACCAAGATGGATCCGAAAGAAAAAAAAGTGAAGGAAGAAGAACTGAACGTTGAGGAAACTCAAAACCATGCGGAAGAACAACCGCAAAACGAACAAGCGGAGGACGCCACTCCCCTGACTCATGAAGAAGAGTTGGAAAAAGAACTGGAAAAGGCCCAAGAGGAGATTGAAGAGCAGAAGGATAAATACCTGCGCTTGTCTGCCGAATTTGACAACTACCGGAAACGCACCATGAAGGAGAAGGCCGAACTGATTCTGAACGGTGGCGAAAAGAGCCTTAGCAGCATTCTTCCGGTGGTGGACGACTTCGAACGTGCCATCAAAACAATGGAAACGGCAACAGATGTCAATGCCGTAAAAGAAGGAGTAGAACTGATTTACAATAAATTTATGGCTGTTTTGGCACAAAACGGTGTGAAAGTCATCGAAACAAAAGACCAACCACTGGACACTGATTACCATGAAGCCATCGCGGTAATCCCCGCACCGTCGGAAGCACAGAAAGGTAAGATTCTGGACTGTGTGCAAACGGGATATACACTGAACGACAAAGTGCTCCGCCACGCTAAAGTGGTAGTAGGAGAATGAAAAGAATTATGAATTATGATTTATGATTTATGGCTGCGCTATCCTACTGCAGAGTAAATCATAAATCATAAATCAAAAATCATAAATCAATAAATGGGCATGGCAGAAAAAAGAGACTATTACGAAATATTGGAGGTGACGAAGACAGCCACAGTAGAAGAAATAAAGAAAGCATACCGTAAGAAAGCAATTCAGTATCACCCCGACAAGAATCCGGGCGACAAGGAGGCTGAAGAGAAATTTAAGGAGGCAGCCGAGGCATACGACGTGTTGAGCAATCCGGAGAAGCGTTCGCGTTACGATCAGTTCGGTCATGCGGGAGTGAGCGGTGCAGCAGGCAATGGCGGTCCGTTCGGTGGTTTCGGTGGTGAGGGAATGTCGATGGATGACATCTTCTCTATGTTTGGCGACATCTTTGGTGGCCGCGGCGGCGGTTTCGGGGGAGGCTTCGGAGGATTCAGCGGATTTGGCGGCGGTGGCGGTTCACAGCAACGCCGGTATCGCGGCAGTGACCTCCGTGTGAAAGTGAAGCTGACGTTGAAGGAAATCTCTACCGGAGTAGAAAAGAAATTTAAACTCAAAAAATATGTGCCGTGCGACCAGTGTCATGGCACGGGTGCCGAGGGTGACGGCGGATCGGAGACTTGTCCTACTTGTAAGGGTAGCGGATCGGTGATTCGTAACCAGCAGACCATTCTGGGCACGATGCAGACTCGCGTCACTTGTTCTACGTGTGGCGGCGAGGGAAAGATTATCAAGAATAAATGTAAGAAGTGTGGTGGCGACGGAATCGTTTACGGCGAGGAAGTGGTATCGGTGAATATCCCTGCCGGAGTGGCAGAGGGGATGCAGCTCTCTATGGGCGGCAAAGGAAATGCCGGCAAGCACAACGGTGTGGCAGGCGACTTATTGATCCTCGTTGAGGAAGAACCGCATCAGGACTTGATTCGCGACGAAAATGATTTGATTTATAATCTGTTGCTTAGTTTCCCGACGGCTGCACTGGGCGGTGCTGTGGAAATTCCGACAATCGACGGCAAAGTGAAAGTGAAGATTGATTCGGGTACTCAACCGGGTAAAGTGCTTCGCTTGCGTGGCAAGGGGTTGCCGAATGTAAACGGGTACGGTACGGGAGATTTGCTGGTCAATATCAGTATCTATGTGCCGGAAGCTCTCAACAAGGAGGAAAAGAACACGCTCGAAAAGATGGAAGCTTCAGACAATTTCAAACCTAACACGTCGGTAAAAGAGAAGATTTTCAAGAAATTCAAGAGTTTCTTCGATTAGTCTTTTTGCTATCATATTATCATATATAAGGTATAAGTGGGCTGCAATCTTTTTGTGGCCCACTTTTTTTATGATATTCTCTAAATAGACTCCCTCTCGCACAATCTTTTCATATAGTTTACCTAAATAAGGCGCAATATAGGGCTATCCTAAAAAAAATGGCATATATTTGTATAACAAACAAAAGCACACACATTCATGTTTATAGAACA
>SKES01001488.1_pt1 | contig 13833 bp, 7 predicted proteins | sample 4826851 | NCBI WGS metagenome assembly SKES01 (sample SAMN11008803, study PRJNA524170) | human gut metagenome | biome: Human fecal sample; material: Feces; isolation source: fecal sample from pouch patient p52 | host: Homo sapiens | place: Israel: Tel-Aviv | collected 2016-09-04 | reverse complement strand
TGACCTTCGGCATTGTGCCGGATCTACCTGAAACCGGATATGGCTATATTCGTCGCGGTGAAGTGTCGGCGGGTGAGCAGGATACGGTGGCCTTTGAAGTGGCGCAGTTTGTCGAAAAACCGAATCTGGAAACCGCGCAGGCCTATGTGGCAAGTGGCGAATATTACTGGAACAGCGGTATGTTCCTGTTCCGTGCCGGACGTTATCTCGAAGAACTGAAAAAGTATCGTCCGGATATTCTCGATGCCTGTGAAAAAGCGATGAGCGCCGTCGATCCGGATCTCGATTTTATTCGTGTGGATGAAGAGGCGTTTCTCGCCTGTCCGGAAGAGTCGGTAGATTACGCGGTCATGGAACGCACGGCAGATGCCGTTGTGGTGCCGATGGATGCGGGCTGGAGCGATGTTGGTTCCTGGTCTTCATTATGGGAGATCAGCGCCCACACCGCCGAGGGCAACGTTTGCCATGGCGATGTGATTAATCACAAAACTGAAAACAGCTATGTGTATGCCGAATCTGGCCTGGTCACCACCGTCGGGGTGAAAGATCTGGTAGTGGTGCAGACCAAAGATGCGGTGCTGATTGCCGACCGTAACGCGGTACAGGATGTGAAAAAAGTGGTCGAGCAGATCAAAGCCGATGGTCGCCATGAGCATCGGGTGCATCGCGAAGTGTATCGTCCGTGGGGCAAATATGACTCTATCGACGCGGGCGACCGCTACCAGGTGAAACGCATCACCGTGAAACCGGGCGAAGGCTTGTCGGTACAGATGCACCATCACCGCGCGGAACACTGGGTGGTTGTCGCGGGAACGGCAAAAGTCACTATCGACGGTGATATCAAACTGCTTGGTGAAAACGAGTCCATTTATATTCCGCTGGGGGCGACGCACTGCCTGGAAAATCCGGGGAAAATTCCGCTCGATTTAATTGAAGTGCGCTCCGGCTCTTATCTCGAAGAGGATGATGTGGTGCGCTTCGCGGATCGCTACGGACGGGTGTAAACGTCGCATCAGGCGCTGTTTGTCGGATGCGGTGTGAACGCCTTATCCGACCTACGGTTCGGGTTTGTAGGCCTGATAAGACGCGGCAGCGTCGCATCAGGCAATGAATGCGAAACCGCGATGTAAATAACGACAAAAACAAAATTGGCCGTTTCGGTCAGGGCCAACTATTGCCTGAAAAAGGGTAACGATATGAAAAAATTAACCTGCTTTAAAGCCTATGATATTCGCGGGAAATTAGGCGAAGAACTGAATGAAGATATCGCCTGGCGCATTGGTCGCGCCTATGGCGAATTTCTCAAACCGAAAACCATTGTGTTAGGCGGTGATGTCCGTCTCACCAGCGAAACCTTAAAACTGGCGCTGGCAAAAGGTTTACAGGATGCGGGCGTTGACGTGCTGGATATCGGTATGTCCGGCACCGAAGAGATCTATTTCGCCACGTTCCATCTCGGCGTGGATGGCGGCATTGAAGTCACCGCCAGCCATAATCCGATGGATTATAACGGCATGAAGCTGGTGCGCGAAGGGGCTCGCCCGATCAGCGGTGATACCGGACTGCGCGACGTCCAGCGTCTGGCTGAAGCCAACGACTTTCCTCCCGTCGATGAAACCAAACGCGGTCGCTATCAGCAAATCAACCTGCGTGACGCTTACGTTGATCACCTGTTCGGTTATATCAATTTCAAAAACCTCACGCCGCTCAAGCTGGTGATCAACTCCGGGAACGGCGCAGCGGGTCCGGTGGTGGACGCCATTGAAGCCCGCTTTAAAGCCCTCGGCGCACCCGTGGAATTAATCAAAGTGCATAACACGCCGGACGGCAATTTCCCCAACGGTATTCCTAACCCGTTGCTGCCGGAATGTCGCGACGACACCCGCAATGCGGTCATCAAACACGGCGCGGATATGGGCATTGCCTTTGATGGCGATTTTGACCGCTGTTTCCTGTTTGACGAAAAAGGGCAGTTTATCGAGGGCTACTACATTGTCGGCCTGCTGGCAGAAGCGTTCCTCGAAAAAAATCCCGGCGCGAAGATCATCCACGATCCGCGTCTCTCCTGGAACACCGTTGATGTGGTGACTGCCGCAGGCGGCACGCCGGTAATGTCGAAAACCGGACACGCCTTTATTAAAGAACGGATGCGCAAGGAAGACGCCATCTACGGTGGCGAAATGAGCGCCCACCATTACTTCCGTGATTTCGCTTACTGCGACAGCGGCATGATCCCATGGCTGCTGGTCGCCGAACTGGTGTGCCTGAAAGGAAAAACGCTGGGCGAACTGGTACGCGACCGGATGGCGGCGTTTCCGGCAAGCGGTGAGATCAACAGCAAACTGGCGCACCCCGTTGAGGCGATTAACCGCGTGGAACAGCACTTTAGCCGTGAGGCGCTGGCGGTGGATCGCACCGATGGTATCAGCATGACCTTTGCCGACTGGCGCTTTAACCTGCGCACCTCCAACACCGAACCGGTGGTGCGGTTGAATGTGGAATCGCGCGGTGATGTGCCGCTGATGGAAGCGCGAACGCGAACTCTGCTGACGTTGCTGAATGAGTAATGTCGGATCTTCCCTTACCCCACTGCGGGTAAGGGGCTAATAACAGGAACAACGATGACAAATCTAAAAAAGCGCGAGCGAGCGAAAACCAATGCATCGTTAATCTCTATGGTGCAACGCTTTTCAGATATCACCATCATGTTTGCCGGACTATGGCTGGTTTGCGAAGTCAGCGGACTGTCATTCCTCTACATGCACCTGTTGGTGGCGCTGATTACGCTGGTGGTGTTCCAGATGCTGGGCGGCATCACCGATTTTTATCGCTCATGGCGCGGTGTTCGGGCAGCGACAGAATTTGCCCTGTTGCTACAAAACTGGACCTTAAGCGTGATTTTCAGCGCCGGACTGGTGGCGTTCAACAATGATTTCGACACGCAACTGAAAATCTGGCTGGCGTGGTATGGGCTGACCAGCATCGGACTGGTGGTTTGCCGTTCATGTATTCGTATTGGTGCGGGCTGGCTGCGTAATCATGGCTATAACAAGCGCATGGTCGCGGTGGCGGGGGATTTAGCCGCCGGACAAATGCTGATGGAGAGTTTCCGTAATCAGCCGTGGTTAGGGTTTGAAGTGGTGGGCGTTTACCACGACCCGAAACCGGGCGGCGTTTCTAACGACTGGGCGGGTAACCTGCAACAGCTGGTCGAGGATGCAAAAGCGGGCAAGATTCATAACGTCTATATCGCGATGCAAATGTGCGAGGGCGCGCGAGTGAAAAAACTGGTCCATCAACTGGCGGATACCACCTGTTCGGTGCTGCTGATCCCTGATGTTTTTACCTTCAACATTCTCCATTCACGCCTAGAAGAGATGAACGGCGTACCGGTAGTGCCGCTGTACGATACGCCGCTTTCCGGGGTTAACCGCCTGCTAAAACGTGCGGAAGACATTGTGCTGGCGATGCTGATCTTGCTGCTGATCTCCCCGGTGCTGTGCTGTATTGCGCTGGCGGTAAAACTCAGTTCACCTGGGCCGGTTATTTTCCGCCAGACTCGCTACGGCATGGATGGCAAGCCGATCAAAGTGTGGAAGTTCCGTTCCATGAAAGTGATGGAGAACGACAAAGTGGTGACTCAGGCGACGCAGAACGATCCGCGCGTCACCAAAGTGGGGAACTTTCTGCGCCGCACCTCGCTGGATGAATTGCCGCAGTTTATCAATGTGCTGACCGGGGGGATGTCGATTGTCGGTCCACGTCCGCACGCGGTAGCGCATAACGAACAGTATCGCCAGCTCATTGAAGGCTACATGCTGCGCCACAAAGTGAAACCGGGCATTACCGGCTGGGCGCAGATTAACGGCTGGCGTGGCGAAACCGACACGCTGGTGAAAATGGAAAAACGCGTCGAGTTCGACCTTGAGTACATCCGCGAATGGAGCGTCTGGTTCGATATCAAAATCGTTTTCCTGACGGTATTCAAAGGCTTCGTTAACAAAGCGGCATATTGATATGAGCTTACGTGAAAAAACCATCAGCGGCGCGAAGTGGTCGGCGATTGCCACGATGATCATCATCGGCCTCGGGTTGGTGCAGATGACCGTGCTGGCGCGGATTATCGACAACCACCAGTTCGGCCTGCTGACTGTGTCGCTGGTGATTATCGCGCTGGCCGATACGCTTTCTGACTTCGGTATCGCTAACTCGATTATTCAGCGAAAAGAAATCAGCCACCTTGAACTCACCACGCTGTACTGGCTGAACGTCGGGCTGGGGCTTGTGGTGTGCGTGGCGGTGTTTTTGTTGAGTGATGCCATTGGTGGCGTGCTGAATAACCCGGACCTGGCACCGTTGATTAAAACATTGTCGCTGGCGTTTGTGGTAATCCCCCACGGGCAACAGTTCCGCGCGTTGATGCAGAAGGAGCTGGAGTTCAACAAAATCGGCATGATCGAAACCAGCGCGGTGCTGGCGGGCTTCACTTTTACGGTGGTTAGCGCCCATTTCTGGCCGCTGGCGATGACCGCGATCCTCGGTTATCTGGTCAATAGTGCGGTAAGAACGCTGCTGTTTGGCTACTTTGGTCGCAAAATTTATCGCCACGGTCTGCATTTCTCGCTGGCGTCGGTGGCACCGAACTTACGCTTTGGTGCCTGGCTGACGGCGGACAGCATCATCAACTATCTCAATACCAACCTTTCAACGCTGGTGCTGGCGCGTATTCTCGGCGCGAGCGTGGCAGGGGGGTACAACCTGGCGTACAACGTGGCCGTTGTGCCGCCGATGAAGCTGAACCCAATCATCACCCGCGTGTTGTTTCCGGCGTTTGCCAAAATTCAGGACGACACCGAAAAGCTGCGCGTCAACTTCTACAAGCTGCTGTCGGTGGTGGGGATTATCAACTTTCCGGCGCTGCTCGGGCTGATGGTGGTGTCAAATAACTTTGTACCGCTGGTATTTGGCGAAAAGTGGAACAGCATTATTCCGGTCCTGCAATTGCTGTGTGTGGTGGGTCTGCTGCGCTCCGTAGGTAACCCGATTGGCTCGCTGCTGATGGCGAAAGCGCGGGTCGATATCAGCTTTAAATTCAACGTATTCAAAACATTTCTGTTTATTCCGGCGATTGTTATTGGTGGGCAGATGGCGGGCGCAATCGGCGTCACGCTTGGCTTCCTGCTGGTGCAGATTATCAACACCATTCTGAGTTACTTCGTGATGATTAAACCGGTTCTTGGTTCCAGTTATCGCCAGTACATCCTGAGTTTGTGGCTGCCGTTTTACCTCTCGCTGCCGACGCTGGTGGTCAGTTATGCGCTGGGCATTGTGCTGAAAGGGCAACTGGCGCTGGGGATGCTGCTGGCGGTGCAAATAGCCGCGGGCGTGCTGGCGTTTGTAGTGATGATTGTGCTGTCGCGCCATCCGCTGGTGGTGGAAGTGAAGCGTCAGTTTTGTCGCAGCGAAAAAATGAAAATGCTTTTACGGGCGGGGTGAGTTGTTGTTTTCGGTTCCGACAACGGTTGCCGGGTGCAGCGTAAAACGCCTTATCCATCCTACGGTTCTGTGCTCGGGACCTGTAGGCCTGATAAGACGCGTCAGCGTCGCATCAGGCACTGAATGCCGGATGCGGCGTGAACGCCTTATCCGGCCTACGGTTCTGTGCTCGGGTCTTGTAGGCCTGATAAGACGCGCCAGCGTCGCATCAGGCAAAAAACGGCAACGAACACAACAAACACAGCCTCACCTGGCATCAAATTTATGAGGAAAAAATGAAATTACTTATTCTGGGCAACCACACTTGCGGCAATCGTGGCGACAGCGCCATCTTGCGCGGCTTACTTGATGCCATCAACATCCTCAATCCACACGCAGAAGTGGACGTGATGAGCCGCTATCCGGTCAGTTCTTCCTGGCTGCTCAACCGCCCGGTAATGGGCGATCCGCTGTTCCTGCAAATGAAACAACACAACAGCGCGGCGGGCGTTGTCGGGCGCGTTAAAAAAGTCCTCCGTCGCCGCTATCAACACCAGGTACTGCTCTCACGCGTCACCGACACTGGCAAGCTGCGTAATATCGCCATCGCCCAGGGATTCACCGACTTCGTGCGCCTGCTGTCAGGTTACGACGCCATTATCCAGGTCGGCGGATCGTTTTTTGTCGATCTCTACGGCGTGCCGCAGTTTGAACATGCGCTTTGCACATTTATGGCGAAAAAGCCGCTGTTTATGATTGGTCACAGCGTCGGCCCGTTCCATGATGAGCAATTTAACCAACTGGCGAACTACGTTTTCGGTCACTGTGACGCGCTGATCCTGCGCGAATCGGTCAGCCTCGATCTAATGAAACGCAGCAATATCACCACTGCAAAAGTTGAACATGGCGTCGATACCGCGTGGCTGGTCGATCACCACACCGAAGATTTCACCGCCAGCTATGCCGTCCAACACTGGCTGGACGTTGCCGCACAACAGAAAACGGTGGCAATTACCCTGCGCGAACTGGCACCGTTCGACAAACGTCTCGGCACCACTCAACAAGCGTATGAAAAAGCCTTTTCCGGGGTGGTCAATCGCATTCTCGACGAAGGCTATCAGGTGATTGCGCTCTCCACCTGTACGGGTATCGACAGCTATAACAAAGACGACCGCATGGTGGCGCTCAACCTGCGCCAGCACATCAGCGATCCTGCCCGTTACCATGTGGTGATGGATGAACTCAACGATCTGGAAATGGGCAAAATTCTCGGTGCCTGTGAACTCACCGTCGGTACGCGCCTGCACTCTGCCATTATCTCGATGAATTTTGCCACTCCGGCAATTGCCATCAACTACGAACATAAATCCGCCGGGATTATGCAGCAGCTGGGGCTACCAGAGATGGCAATTGATATCCGTCATTTACTGGACGGCAGCCTGCAAGCGATGGTTGCGGATACCTTAGGCCAGCTTCCGGCACTGAACACGCGACTTAACGAAGCCGTCAGTCGCGAACGTCAGACGGGAATGCAGATGGTGAAATCTGTGCTTGAACGCATCGGGGAGGCGAAATGAAGGTCGGCTTCTTTTTACTGAAATTTCCGCTGTCGTCGGAAACCTTCGTCCTCAATCAAATTACCGCGTTTATTGATATGGGCTTTGAGGTGGAGATTGTCGCGCTGCAAAAAGGCGACACCCAGAACACCCACGCGGCATGGACGAAATACAACCTTGCCGCCAGAACCCGCTGGTTACAGGACGAACCTACGGGCAAAGTGGCGAAACTGCGCCACCGCGCCAGCCAGACCTTACGCGGCATTCATCGTAAAAATACCTGGCAGGCGCTCAACCTCAAACGCTATGGTGCCGAGTCGCGGAACCTGATTTTGTCTGCCATTTGCGGCCAGGTCGCAACACCGTTTCGCGCCGATGTGTTCATCGCTCATTTTGGCCCGGCGGGGGTAACCGCAGCAAAACTACGCGAACTGGGTGTCATTCGCGGCAAAATTGCCACTATTTTCCACGGCATTGATATTTCCAGTCGGGAAGTGCTCAACCATTACACTCCCGAATATCAGCAACTGTTTCGCCGTGGCGACCTGATGTTACCGATTAGCGATCTGTGGGCCGGAAGGCTGCAAAAAATGGGCTGCCCGAGGGAAAAAATTGCCGTATCGCGCATGGGTGTAGACATGACGCGCTTTAGCCCGCGTCCGGTGAAAGCGCCTGCAACGCCGCTGGAAATCATCTCCGTCGCACGCTTAACCGAGAAAAAAGGCCTGCATGTGGCGATTGAAGCCTGCCGGCAGTTGAAAGAGCAGGGCGTGGCATTTCGCTATCGCATCCTCGGCATTGGCCCGTGGGAACGACGCCTGCGCACCCTCATCGAACAATATCAACTGGAAGATGTGGTAGAGATGCCGGGCTTTAAACCGAGCCACGAAGTGAAAGCGATGCTCGACGACGCGGATGTCTTCCTGTTGCCATCGGTAACGGGCGCGGATGGCGATATGGAAGGCATTCCGGTGGCGCTGATGGAAGCGATGGCGGTCGGCATTCCGGTGGTTTCTACTCTACATAGCGGAATACCGGAACTGGTGGAGGCCGATAAATCCGGCTGGCTGGTGCCTGAGAACGATGCTCGCGCACTGGCGCAACGTCTGGCGGCATTTAGCCAACTGGACACTGACGAACTGGCTCCGGTTATCAAACGTGCTCGCGAAAAAGTCGAACACGATTTTAACCAGCAGGTGATCAATCGAGAACTCGCCAGCTTGCTGCAAGCTTTATAGAGGAGAACGCATGCCATTTAAAAAACTCTCCCGACGCACCTTCCTGGCGGCAAGCTCCGCGCTTGCCTTCCTCCATACCCCTTTCGCTCGTGCAATTCCCGCCCGACAAAGCGTTAACATTAACGACTACAACCTTCACGACTGGATCGCCTCATTTAAACAAGCCTTCAGCGAAGGGCAAACGGTCGTCGTGCCCGCCGGATTGGTTTGCGACAATATCAACACCGGCATCTTCATTCCTGCAGGTAAAACGTTACACATCCTTGGAAGCCTGCGCGGCAACGGCAGAGGGCGATTTGTCTTACAGGACGGCAGCCAGGTGACAGGGGGGGAGGGCGGCAGTATACATAACATCACCCTGGATGTGCGTGGTTCTGACTGCACCATCAAAGGGCTGGTGATGAGCGGCTTTGGCCCGGTGACGCAGATCTATATCGGCGGCAAAAACAAACGGGTCATGCGCAACCTGACCATCGATAACCTCACCGTTAGCCACGCTAATTACGCCATCTTACGGCAGGGATTTCATAACCAGATAATTGGTGCCAACATCACCAACTGTAAATTTAGTGATTTACAGGGCGACGCCATTGAATGGAACGTGGCGATTAACGACCGTGATATTTTGATCTCCGACCATGTCATCGAGCGCATCAACTGTACCAACGGCAAAATCAACTGGGGCATCGGCATAGGCCTTGCGGGAAGTACCTACGATAATAATTATCCGGAAAACCTGGCAGTGAAAAACTTTGTCGTGGCGAATATCACGGGATCGGATTGTCGGCAACTGATCCATGTTGAAAATGGTAAACATTTTGTTATTCGTAATATCAAAGCCTGCAATATCACGCCGGATTTCAGTAAGAAAGCAGGTATTGATAACGCCACAGTCGCTATTTACGGTTGTGACAATTTCGTGATTGATAATATTGAAATGATTAATAGCGCCGGGATGTTAATAGGCTATGGGGTAATTAAAGGCAAATATCTCTCGATACCGCAAAATTTCCGAGTGAATAATATTCAACTGGATAACACCCATCTTGCTTATAAATTGCGCGGCATCCAAATCTCCGCCGGGAATGCCGTCTCCTTTGTGGCACTGACTAACATTGAGATGAAGCGTTCCTCGCTGGAGCTTCACAACAAACCGCAACATCTTTTTATGCGAAATATCAAAGTGATGCAGGAATCCTCTGTTGGACCCGCATTGAGCATGAACTTCGACATGCGCAAAGACGTTCGCGGCGTGTTTATGGCGAAAAAAGAAACACTGCTGTCTCTTGCAAATGTTCATGCGGTGAATGAAAGAGGGCAAAGCTCCGTCGATATCGACAGGATTAATCACCATATTGTTAATGTGGAAAAGATTAACTTTAGATTGCCGGAACGGAGAGAGTAGATTTGCGACCATTCCTGGAAAAATGGAGCCATACTTAGGAACAATGCTACTGCAATCCACAACGAAGCGGCGTAACATCACAAGTAATTCAGTAATCAATTCAGGGTAATTGATGCTGGCGAAAAAAATCGAACAAGCTATAATTCAGCAACCATTTTACAGGTGGATGAAATAATGACGAATTTAAAAGCAGTTATTCCTGTAGCGGGTCTTGGGATGCATATGTTGCCTGCCACTAAGGCGATTCCCAAAGAGATGCTACCGATCGTCGACAAGCCAATGATTCAGTACATCGTTGACGAGATTGTGGCTGCAGGGATCAAAGAAATCCTCCTGGTAACTCACGCTTCCAAGAACGCGGTCGAAAACCACTTCGACACCTCTTATGAATTAGAATCTCTCCTTGAACAGCGCGTGAAGCGTCAACTGCTGGCGGAAGTACAGTCCATTTGCCCGCCGGGCGTGACAATTATGAACGTGCGTCAGGGCGAACCTTTAGGTTTGGGCCACTCCATTTTATGTGCACGACCTGCCATTGGTGACAATCCATTTGTCGTGGTGCTGCCAGACGTTGTGATCGACGACGCCAGCGCCGACCCGCTGCGCTACAACCTTGCTGCCATGATTGCGCGCTTCAACGAAACGGGCCGCAGCCAGGTGCTGGCAAAACGTATGCCGGGTGACCTCTCTGAATACTCTGTCATCCAGACCAAAGAGCCGCTGGACCGCGAAGGTAAAGTCAGCCGCATTGTTGAATTCATCGAAAAACCGGATCAGCCGCAGACGCTGGACTCAGACATCATGGCCGTTGGTCGCTATGTGCTTTCTGCCGATATTTGGCCGGAACTTGAACGCACTCAGCCTGGTGCATGGGGGCGTATTCAGCTGACTGATGCCATCGCTGAACTGGCGAAAAAACAGTCCGTTGATGCCATGCTGATGACAGGTGACAGCTACGACTGCGGTAAAAAAATGGGCTATATGCAGGCGTTCGTGAAGTATGGGCTGCGCAACCTGAAAGAAGGGGCGAAGTTCAGAGAGCTGATTATAAAAAGTTTACAAGAATAAAACTTTTAGTCTTTGTATTTCGAAAAGTATTACTAAACAAGCGGCGTCTGGCTAGCTGAATGGCTGAATGAATGGGATATTCGTTTTTTTAAAAGCGAGTTAGACGTGCTTTGTAGCGCCATAATACGATGACCAGTGGGGGATTATTAAGGACCGAAAGTATATTGTATTGTAAATGTTTGCTTGAACGGTTAGACTATTCTGATGTTTAGTAGACTTATGGTTGTAAAATTAATGTTTACAGTACACTGGTAGCTGTTAAGCCAGGGGCGGTAGCGTGTTTAAAACAAAACTAAGTCAACTAATTTCTTTATTCATTAAACGTTTGAACCAATCTTTGATGAAGCTAATTATATGAAAAAACTCGTTATTTTGGGAGCTGGTGGATTTTCAAAGTCAATCATTGATAGTATAGATCATGATTTATACGAAATTGCAGGGTTTATTGATACTTATAAGACAGGTAATCATCAAGGATATCCTATATTAGCAAATTCTTTACAGGAACTTTCCCAAAAAAACAAATATCATTATTTTATTGGTATCGGTGAACCGGCTGTACGTTATTACTTCTATAATTTGTTAAAAAAATATGAGTTAAAACTTGTAAATATCATTGATAAATCAGCACTGGTATCAAGAGACGTTATTCTTGGAAGCGGCATTTATATAGGAAAAATGAGTATAGTTAATCCAGACACTAAAATTGCAGATTGTGCTGTAATTAATACACGATCGCTAATCGAACACGGTAATTGCGTTGGCTGTTGTAGTAATATTTCTACAAATGTGGTCCTAAATGGTGATGTAAAAGTTGATGAACTTACATTTATTGGAAGTAGCAGTGTTATCAATGGGCAACTTCTAATTGGAAAGAATAGTATTATTGGCTCAGGATCTGTTGTTATTAGAAATGTACCGGATAATGTTGTAGTTGTTGGAGCTCCTGCTAAAATAATTAAAGAGCGTAAATAATGGAAAAAGTATATATCGTTGCGGAAATTGGCTGTAACCATAATGGTGATTTTTTAATTGCTAAAAAAATGGTAAGTGAAGCTAAAATGGCTGGTGTTGATGCTGTAAAATTTCAAACATTTAAGGCCGAACTCCTCATTTCAAAATATGCACCCAAAGCAGAATATCAAAAAAAGGTTACTGATGCTGATGAATCTCAACTTGATATGACTAAAAAATTAGAATTACCATATGATAGGTATATTGAACTTGAGAACTATGCTCGTTCTTTAGGGTTAGATGTTTTTTCGACTCCATTTGATTTGGATTCAATAGATTTTCTATACTCTCAAAAACAGAAAACTTGGAAAATACCTTCTGGCGAGCTTTTAAATTTACCATATATTGAAAAAATAGCAAAACTACCTATCGATGATAAAAGGATTATTATTTCAACTGGAATGTCTACTATAGACGAAATAAAATTATGTCTGTCTGTATTCGACAATAACGGGGTTCCAAAATCGAACATTACCATTTTACATTGTAACACAGAATATCCGACTCCGTTTGGTGATGTAAATTTATCTGTGATTAGTAGCTATAAAAAAATTTTCCCAGAATATAATATAGGCTTTTCAGATCATTCGCCAGGATTCTATGCAGGAATTGCGGCTGTCCCTTTCGGTATTACATTTATCGAAAAACATTTTACACTAGATAAAACTTTACCGGGACCTGACCACAAAGCATCAGTTACGCCAGATGAATTGAGGATGCTATGTGAAGGAATAAGGTGTGTTGAACTTGCACTAGGTTCTCCAGACAAAAAAGTAACAGATTCAGAGAAGAAAAATAAAATTGTTGCCAGAAAATCTATCGTAGCTAAAACTAAAATTGCGAAAGGTGATATTTTCACAGTAGATAATATTACGACTAAAAGACCAGGAAATGGTATAAGCCCTATGTATTGGTACGATATTCTTGGCAAAGCTGCCGAATTCGATTTTGAAGAAGATGAATTAGTGGTTCATACTGCATATAAACCGCAAGAGGTTTAATTTTGAAAAAGATTGCTCTAATACCTGCTCGTTCAGGTTCAAAAGGATTGGTTGATAAAAATATCTTAATGCTATTAGATAAACCGTTGATTGCATATACTATTATTGCTGCGTTAGATAGCGGAGTTTTTGATAAAGTTATAGTTTCTACAGACTCTAAAAAATATAAAGATATAGCTGAATCTTTTGGTGCTGAAGTAATTATGAGGGATGCGCGGTATTCGAGTGATACATCCACAACTTATACAGTAATTGAGCATGCATTAAGAAAAATAAAACAGCATTATGATTATTTTGCTCTTTTACAGCCCACTTCACCCTTTAGAAACGCCTTTCATATCAAAGAGGCCGTGGATAGATTTGAAAAAAGTAAAAGTTTTGACTTTTTAGTTTCTGTAACTGAAAGTACTGTTCAATCTTGTTTAATTAAGCCAATTGATGATGACTTAAGCCTAAAGTATTATAATTTGGATTATAGCAACTATAGACGTCAAAATTGTATGGAATATCATCCAAATGGTGCTATTTTTTTGGGGAAAATTAGTCCTTATTTTAAACAGAAACATTTTTTTGGGGAGAAGACTTTATCATATATAATGGATAGAGAATCTTCGGTTGATATAGATGATCGATTGGATTTTGAGCTTGCTATAGCGCTTGCGAATAAAATTAATAAAAAGGAAATATTAAAACAGTCTATTTTAGCTAAAATTGAAGAACGAAAAAGTCATATATCATCTAATTCTGCTGATATTACTCTTATTGGTCACTCATTATTTGATAATTGGAGTATTAATGAAATATCAGGTTTGAAAGTTAACAATTTTGGAATAGCTGGTATTAATACTGTTCAATATATTAATTATATCCTCGAAAATAAAATTATCAAAGATATTGGGCGATATGCATTTGTTTTTGCAGGAACTAACGATATTGTTGATGCTGACTGGACGATTGAAAAAAATATAAAAGAGATCCAAACACTAATTGATAAAATAAAGTTTATAAACAATAGCTCTACAATATTTTTATTTACAGTGCCGCCAGTCAGAGGGCGTTTAGATAGAGATAATATC
>SKES01001468.1_pt1 | contig 14017 bp, 8 predicted proteins | sample 4826851 | NCBI WGS metagenome assembly SKES01 (sample SAMN11008803, study PRJNA524170) | human gut metagenome | biome: Human fecal sample; material: Feces; isolation source: fecal sample from pouch patient p52 | host: Homo sapiens | place: Israel: Tel-Aviv | collected 2016-09-04 | reverse complement strand
ACACCCCCTAGAGATGACACTTTTATTATTTAAAGTGTCAACCCTAAGGGGTATTGTACGAAAATATAGGTCATCCTCTCTTAAAATTATTCATTAATAAACTTGATTGCTTCTTTAATTGCGTCTTCTGCTTGCGGGTAATCCCCCAGATGGTCTAAAAAGGCGTGAGTCATCCCGTTATAACGAACATACTTATTAGTGACCCCTTGTTCATTTAACTTTTCAACCAGCACCTCGTTAGATTTGCGGAGCGGATCAAATTCCCCAACAATTACTTCCACTGGTGGAAACTCTGCCAATTGCGGAGCGTTAATCACCGCAATTACCGGGTTATCATCGAACCCCACCTTACCATAGTAGGTAGAATGGGCCAGTGAATCACTCGTAAAGGCCTTAAAGAATCCCGTCAACGCTTCTTTAAATTCCTTAAACTCAATTCCCGCCGTTGGATCTTCAACGGTAACCCCAGGGACATCTGGGTAATATAAAATGACCTTTTTCACTAGCTTAGTTTGAAAAACCACTTGATCCAAGTAAGTGGTGGTCATTGAAAGACCACCACCAGCTGAATCTCCACTCACGTAAAAAGTATCCGGCAAAATATTGAATCCACTGGCATGCTCATGTAAATAATAAAGAACCTTATAGATTGCTAACGGGGCCGCCGGGAAGGGGTGCTCTGGCGGAAGTGGGTAATCAACGTTAAATACCTGTAAATTTCCAAAATCAGCAAAAGCCCGGCAAACGTTATCTACCGTTTCAATTGAACCACCATAGTACGCCCCCCCGTGGAAGAAAAGCAACGTCGGGAGTGGTTGCCCTTGTGCTGTAGCGGGCCGGTAACTTCTGGTTAGTACCCCGTCAATAACCACGTTTTCAATGAGGAGTTGGTGCTTAGCGACACTGTGGTTGGGCGAACCCATCCGATCACGAAGATCCTGAATCGTTGGTTCCGGTTGATTAGCCCCACCCGCAAATGGATTGTCATTTCCAAAGACTGCTTGGAACTCAGCCCGGGTTTCATCACTTAACCATCCGTCCTCAGTACGGCCAGGGACCAGTTTTACGGCTACCCCGTTTCGAACATCGCTGGTCTGCAAACTGTTAAGTGCCTCTTGATACCCCATCGTCAATTATCCTCCATTTCAACCGTCAACTCTGACCGTGTTTCACTAGTTTTGCGAACAATTGCCAAGGCTAACCCATTAAAGAGTTTAACTTGATCACGGCGTCGGTCATCTTGTTCAATCACGTTCCCATTCGCAAGTGCCCAAATTTGACCACCCGCGGCTGAAACGTAAAGTAAATTGTTGGCGCAGGAAACAAAGTTCCCCTGTTTATCAACCGCCTTTAGTTGGTAAAGGTCCACTTCATTCCCACTTTCTAAGCACGTTACTTCAACCTTAGTGGGGCTAGATGCCGTTACTTGCGTTGCTTGGTCAATTACCTTACCGCCACTTAGCGCCTCTGCTTTTAACACTCCTGGTTCGTATACAACCTGAAGGTCAACCGTGTTATCCACCACGTCATGAATCCCGTAGTCATGATCATTAACCCAAACATGAACCTGGTCAGCGTTCGTGTAAACTCGAACAGCGGTGTTCCCCTGATCATCAATTTCCAAAAGTTCCTTATTCCAGGTTGGATCTAAGTGCAGGTAGGTCTTAGCTTGGTCAGCCCAATGTGCTTGATAATAGTAATAATCATTCTTGGGGAATCCACAGATATCCATGATCCCATAGGACGAAGTGGTTGCCGGCCATCCTAATGGGGATGGTTCACCATAACAGTCAGCCCCCAACCAAATAAAGGTGCCTCCCATATATGGGTGATCCTTAACGTACTCCATCACTTGCTTTGGCGTTGCCGTTCCCCCAGTTCCTGGTGCGCCCGGTTTTTGCTTGCCAGGTGCCAGATTGGAGTACAGAGTTCCAAAGCTATTAAGCAGTCCCTTGGTATCATCGTCCTTGAAGTTTCCCCGGGTGGTAAAGTAACTAGCATTTTCCGTACTCATCATTGGTAAATCAGGGTGCTGTTGGTGAATCACTTCTGCACCGCTACCCATTAGTGGCGATTCAGGATAGTTAACACCGAGAACATCAATATTTTGCAGGTACTCCTCGTTGACCTTACCTTCCGGATTTAATAACTCGGCCTGGACCAAAATGTGATCTGGATCTAACTTCCGGATAATTGTCGCTACTTGATGACTCATCCGCCCCGCTGGAATCGTGTTCCCAACCAATTCCTCATTGGACAGGGACCAAAAGGCCATTGACGGGTGCATCCGACTCAACTTAACCATCCGCCGAAGGTTATCTAATCGCCACGGGCTCGTTTCCAACAGCCGGTTTTCGTTCATTAACAGGATTCCGTGTTGATCGCAAGCATCCATTAAGTCAGGTGACGCAAAGTGGTGTGCACTCCGTAAGGTATTAATCCCCGCTTCCTTAAATAACCGGAGCTTATAATCCAACATCTCCTTAGTCTGGGCAATCCCTACCCCAGCAAAATCCTGGTGATAACAAATTCCGTGTAATTCATAACGTTGTCCGTTAAGGTAAAAACCGTCTTTCTGGTATTCAACGGTCTTCACCCCTAATTGCTTAACTAACTGATCGCCTTCAAGTTGGAAAGTAACTGGGTACATATATGGGTCTTCCGGGGTCCAAACATGGGGACCAGCTAGCTCAACCTTAGTCGTAATCACTGTCTGATCACCGGCCAAAAGCGTCGTCTTAGCCAACGAAACTTGTTGCTCACCAATTAGTACGGTTGGTGTTACCGTTACCTCTTGCTCACCATCGTTAACAACGCCAACGTTTACCTGAAGACTAGCTGAAGCTGAGGTCAATTCGATAACCCGTACCCAACTTTCTTCTTCAGAAAGGTGAACACCGTTATAAACCTCCAACCAAACTGAGCGATAAATACCGGCCCCCTCATTCCACCAACCTTCGGCCCCGTGGCGAGTATCCGTTTTTACCAGTAACGTATTATTCCCCTCATCTCCATAACGACTAAGGGCTGTTACATCAATATCTTGGGCAACGTACCCACTTTCGTTATGCTTGAGGTAAGCCCCGTTGTACCAAAGGTCGCTCACCCCTAAAATTCCGTCTAAGTATAGGTGAACCTGTCGTCCCCGAATCCCTTCATCAAGTGAAAACGAACGCCGGTAATAGGCAACGCAATCGTCTTTAAATCCATTCATCGTTAACGCAGGGTTATTTGTATATGGGAGATCCCGTTTCCAATCGTGTGGCAAGTCGACTTTTTTCCAACTAGCATCTAATTGGCTATCAACATCCGTTCCGGCAACAATGGCTAACCCTTTCTCTTGGTCTCCTTGACCAACTAAGCCTAAGAAATGAGCCCCACTAGGGCCAAAAGGCATTCGTTCCCCTTTTTCACCATCAATTGGAGCAGTAAATCCCCCTAAGGATAATGACTTCATCGATAAATGCCGCGGTTCGCTAATCTCTCCTAAGTGAAAACTCCAATCGCGGTCCAAATTAATTACCTGTCGTTTACTACCCATTGTGCATCCTCACTTTCTGTATTGCTCACCAGTTATTTGCGTCAACGTTTTTCCTTGCGTTTGTGGTGTCCAAATGATTCCAATTAACAATGAAATTGCCAGTAAGATCAGCATGAGGGTCCCTAGCAATGTTAACCCATACTTGGTCAACAAGGTTGGAAATACCAGCGACCAAATTCCAGAGGAACCATACACACAAAAGAAGGTTACCCCTTGAGAACTCCCCCGGTACTTAGTTGGAAAAAGTTCGCTTGACCAAAGGGAGTACCAAGCCTGAGCTCCTAAGCCGGCTCCAAGCCCCCAAAGAAGGGCGAAGAAGATTAAACACGTCCAATTCATTCCACCGTAGGTTAAGATTACCCACGCAAGCAGCTCGCTAATGCTTCCTAAGGCAAATAGTAATCGTTGACTGATGTGGTCACCTAACTTAGCGAGTAGGAAGTACGTCCCCAAAGCAGTGCACCCCCACAGTAACACTTGTAACATATTTGCTTGGGCGTTTGTTAACCCCCCGGCTTGAACATAAACGTAAGGCATGAAAAAACCCATTGCCCCACTAACTAAATTCCAAAACAGGTAAATTCCCGTCAAAAAAAGAACTGACTTTAAATTGACGCGGTTCGTAAATAATTCACGGTAGGGGTGTGGCTTAGGCGCTCCTTCTAGTTGGCGTTTCTTTTGGGCGAGCCACTGCGGGGATTCGTCTAGTTGACGTTGCAAACGCCAGGTAATAAAGGCACATACTGCCAAGAAGATAAATAACCCCCGTGCTCCCCATACCCCAAAACGGGAGGCCACTGTTCCTAGGGCAAAAATCAATACCGGTCCTAGTGACCAAGCAAACTGGGAGATCCCTACCTGACTGGCCCGATTATCATCATTAGCGGTTTCTGCAACGTAGGTCCACGAAGCGGGAATACCAATTCCAACGGCTAAACCGGTGATCAAAAAGCCAGTTAAAAGGAAGGGGAAGTCCCCCGCAAGCACCACGATGATCACCCCTAAGAGGTAAATCAACATGTCGTAACTATAGATAACTTTTCGCCCGTATTGATCCGCAAGCCATCCCCCAACTAAAGCTCCTAGTGCCGCCCCAAATGAATTGGCCGAAAAAGCTCCTAATAAGCCCACTTGCAAGCTATTTAGGTTTAACGCACTGGTCCACAAGGCCAGCCCACTAGCACCGGCAACAATTGCTCCTGAATTTAAAAAGTTAGTCAAGGATACCGTCCACGTAGCCCGGCGCTGTGAATTCTTAAGCCTAGCCATCGTTTTCCTCTCCCAGTGGATTGCGAACTACGCTGTCTAGGACCATGGTTGCACCATTCGTAACGTATGGTCCTTGAAGATCGCCAGTATTTAAGGCCGCTAAGGCTTCATTAGACAGGTTGATTGCCGCAACTTCAAAGCTTACCTTTTGTTCTCCCAACACTGCCTCGTAAACCTTAGTAGCGTTCGTACTCGTCACCGTTAATGTGTGAGGGAGTCCAGCTAAGTGGCCCATCAATCGGTGAACCTTGATATCGGCAACTTGCTGATCCCGGTACACATCAACGCCACCATCATTAGCCTGTTCAAGCATTACCCCTGCGTAGTGATCAACGTTAATAACCGTCATCAAACCTAAACTTCCCGTTGAAAGGTCACTTTGATCAGGGTCGAGCGTTAGCGTTAAACTCTCGTGGTGTTCCGCTTGCCGCAAACCTAAAAAGGTTGGGGTACCGAGTTCAGCTAGCGATATCGTCCGCCCATGCAAGACTAACTGGTTATTAGAAACGATTAAATCATCGCCAAGCCCGTCACGAAGGGTTAGCCAACCATTTGCTAGGCCCTTTTCAAAGTTATCTTCAAAGTGGCTACTTTCTTGGTGGGTTGGCAGCAATTCGGCGTGCTTAGGGTAGTTTGACAGGTCAACCGTTTCTTCTGGACGCCCGTTGTAAATCTTTGGCCACGTACCATCCCAGGTAACGGGGTAGAGTAAGCTCTCCCGACCAATATTAGTAATTTGACTAAAGCCCACAGCAGCCGGACGGGTTGCTAAACAAGTCAACCACCAATTCCCCCTAGCGTCCGTAAATAGATCAGAGTGCCCAACGTTTTGAAGCGACATTTCAGCTCGGTCACGATTAGTAAACAGGGGGTTAACGCCTGGTTCATCTTCAAACGGTCCCCACACGGACGGCCCTTTAAAAATTGTAATCATATGACCTTGGCCAGTCCCACCTTCAGCAACTAGCAGGTAATAATTACCATCTTTTTTGAGAATGTGCGGTCCCTCAACGTCCCGACCACCGGTTCCATAGGTCAATATCTTTGGGCCGTCCAAAATCTCCCCTGTACTCAGGTTAATTTCAACCTGCCGAATTGCCTTAGTTCCCTTGTCATCAATATACCCGGTGAATTGAAGGTAGGTACGTCCATCTTCAAAAAATAGGTCGGGATCAATCCCTGGCACATCAACTTCTACCCGTGAATCTTCCCACTTAATCTGATCACCAACGAGGGTCCCCTTCAAAATAAAGGTCCTAAATTCAGCGAAGTTAGTTGTTACCACGTAAAAGTGCCCTTCGTGGTAACGGATCGTTGCCGCAAAGATTCCTTCATTAGACTTGGAATGCCGTAAATCTGCTTGCTCCGGCTTTGTCGCAATCCCCGGTAACTCTTCCCAGTTAATTAAATCCTTACTCCGAGCAAGGGCGACTCCTGGATAGTATTCAAAGGTACTGTTAACCATGTAAAAGGTATCTTCAACGCGAACAATGCTTGGGTCCGGGTACATTCCCCGCCGAACTGGATTTTGGTAAGTTAACATAATTTACTCCTTTATGAATAGCAAAACCGTGGTCTGGCCACGGTTCTTGTGTTCCTGTCTTATACCTGTTGGGAAGCCTTTTCGATCTTGGTCCCAATCCGTAAAACCAGTAATAATGCTGCTAAAGCAACACTTAAGATTGCTCCTAAGTAGTATTGGGCTACCCCAGCACCAATGCTTAATGCGGCTAAAATAATTGGGGTTACGGCACCTGCAATTGATGAAACAAGCGTGTTCATAGAAATAACCACTGGGAACCGTGACTTATCGGCAAGAATTGACAACATAAACGGAATCGTGGCATTCACCATCACAATTCCAACCCCTGAAAACATGTTTCCGATAACATGCATTACCACATTGTTAGAGAACAAGATGCAAATAAATGACAGGCAGAAGGCAACGAATCCCCACGCCATCGTATCGCGCTTGGTTAACTTCCGAATGTATCCTAAGCAAAGCGCCGTGATAATCCCACCAACGTTACCAATCGCAGTAACAATGGCAGTATAACCGGTCCCATGTCCCTTAGACGCTAAGACAATGGACTGGTTTGCCATGAAGGCCGTCATGATGATTGACATCAGGAAGGTAATAAGTAAGATAATCCAGACGTAACCGCTAAGTCCCTTGAAGGATGCCCAGAAAGATTGCTTACCATCACTCTTAACCTCCTTTGCCCGTTGGTCTTGGGGAACCATAATGTAAAAGAAGATCAAAATTACAAAGGCAACGGCAAAAATCCAGAATAAATTCCGCCAGTTAGAAGCACCTAAGGCACCACCGACAGCAGTAAGGACCATCATCCCAACGTTGTTAAATCCAATTTGCCATCCCATCACGGTAGCACGTTCTTCACCATCAAAGTGTTCTTGAACCAGAACGGGGCCAACGTTAGAGATGATCCCAATCCCGAATCCTAACAAGATCATGCAGCCTAAAATCATATTTAAACTGCTATTCCAAATTGCCGGAATAATACCACCAACTCCGGCAAATAAAATCGCCAGTAAACCGACGTTTTTACGGGTCATGTGGTAAGTTAACCAGGCAAACAGCAAGGTTGCTACCACCTGCCCCAATTGTGGAATCGTTGATAGCATTTGAACCTTAGAAATCGGCTCCTTCGGGAAGGACTTCGCAATAGCGGCGATCGCAGCCCCCACCGCCGAAGTAGACATTACCAACAGGTTGGCGCTCAAAATCCCAACCGCCAAGGAAACTTTCTTTTTATCCATGACTACTACACTCCTTAAGAATAATTGCATTTATCGTCGAAGCATGAAGCGCTTTCATTTACGCCTTTAACAATAATTATTTTTTCGGAGCTTTACTAGATTTAAAAATCGCTTCCCTTATGTCGATTTCTCAGATCTGATATTTATCATGTAAACTTAAATTTAGCCACTAAATTTATCTAGACCAGCCTTTAAACTTGATTTTCCTTACGGTATTGACTAGGTGACTTCCCTAAAATTTGACGAAACACCTTATAAAAATACGACGGATTCTCATAGCCAACTTTTTGCGCGATTTCATCAATCGAGGCGGTTGTGTAGATTAAATACTTTGCTGCTACGTTTACCCGTTGGAGCTTTACTAATTTGATAAAGGTCATCCCCGTCTGCTTCTTCAACAATTCGGAGAGGTAATTGGGATTAAAACTGAACTCTTGGGCTAACTCTCGCAAAGTGACCGTTGCGTAATTTTTCTCGATGTACAATAAAACGGCCATCAAATTCGTCCCCGCTTGCTTTTCTTGATTTTGATCGACCTCATTTGGACGTTGATCCACCATCATCGTTAACCTCGTAAACACTTCTAATAGGTCGAGGCGAACTAGCTGGTCACTCAATTGTCCCCCCGTGTAGTACTCCTTAACGATGTCATCAATTATTAATGGGATTACACGATCATTACTAGATTGGTAGTAGCCATACCGTCCTTCCCCGTAGCTTTCATCCGCAAGTAACGAAAAAATAATCGAGGTTAAGCCCCGTTGATTGCGGATAAGATCCAGGTCGTTAAACGAAAACGCCGCTTGGCGAATTTCGATGCTAACCACCAGGGTGCCATCCAGTACTTTCTTGACGGTATGGGGAGTATGGTTCCCCACAATCAGTAGATCCCCTTGCTCCAATTCAATTGTTCTAGTCGGTAAGACCGCTTGGCAACTTCCCCGTAACGGGACCGTTATTTCAGTATAGTTATGGATGTGAAATGGAACTGTCGAATTAACGGGCTGTATTGATAGGTTAATTAATCTAGGGACAATTTCTAACGTTCCATTTAGCGTTTGGAAGAAACGATAATACGGTTTCCCATGAACCTCCCCCGCTCGTTGAGGCTTCATTAACCGCTCTAGTTTTTTCCAATCACGAGGACGGCTCTCCTGATAAAGTTGGTGTTGAATATCCAAATCCTGCATAGTTCTCCTCCATATCCAATCTGAGAAATCGACATATTTTTGACATTTTTTGGCAATGGTATGTTGTTTTCTCTATTACTATAATGTAAGCGTATCCATCAAACAATAAAAATTTTGGGAAAGGATTTATCCACAATGCTAGATTTAACCGCAAAACCTTATTCATTAACCGCTGAACAAATCAAGTGGGTCCACGAAATCGTAGCTCAAATGAGTACGGAAGCAAAAATTGGCCAACTCTTCTTCGTAATTGGCCAAGATGAAGACCAAGTTAACTTAAATGACTTTATCGCTAAGTACCAGCCGGGTGGAATGATGTACCGCCCAGATAAGGCCGAAAAGATTCGCCGTGAACAATTAACTGCCAACCAAGCAAGTAAGCTTCCCCTTTTCTTTGCTGCTAATCTCGAATCAGGTGGGAACGGGATTGTTAACGAAGGGACCTGGTTTGGGACACCACTACAAATGGCCGCTACTGACGACCCGAAAGCCGCCCACGATTTAGGGGCCGTCTCAGGGAGTGAAGCCCGCCAGGTTGGTACCAACATGTCCTTTGCCCCCATCGTTGATATTGACAAGAACTTCCGTAACCCAATTATGAACACCCGGACCTTCGGGAGCGATAAGAACCGGGTCATTAAAATGGTCGACGCCCAACTTGAGGGACTTACTGAAAACCAAATCATCCCGGTAGTTAAGCACTTCCCAGGTGACGGGGTTGACGATCGTGATCAACACCTTTTGAGCTCTGTTAACTCCCTTTCTGCTGACGACTGGATGGAATCATACGGGCAAATTTACCACCACTTAATTGATAATGGGGTCCCCGCCGTTATGATTGCTCATATCATGCAACCAGCGTGGGAACGGCGCCTTGAACCAGGAATTACCGACAAGGACCTTCGTCCCGCTACTAGTTCTAAGTTACTCGTCAACGGTCTCTTACGTTCAGTATTGAAGTTCAATGGGCTAGCCATTACTGATGCCACTCCAATGATTGGTTACAACGCCGCCATGGCGCGGAAGGACTTGTTACCTGCAACCATTAATGCCGGTATTGACATGATCCTGTTCAACAAAAACATCGACGAAGATTACCAATTTATCACCGATGCTGTTAACAACGGGGTGATCTCTCAAGAACGGCTCACCGAAGCGGTTACTCGGATCGTTGCTACTAAGCTTGCTCAAGGCATTATGAACGAAGATTGCCAAGCGACCTTTGAAGTTCCAGAAACCATTAACCTGAACTTAGAACAGCACCAAGAGCTTGCCCAAGAAGTGGCTAAAAAGTCCGTCACCTTGGTTAAGGACCGTGATCACCTGCTCCCGATGACCCCACAACGGTACCCACGGGTACGGTTAGTTGTACTGGGAGACGAGGACGATGGGGGCTTCAAGGAAGGGGGCCACGTTACACAACTGTTTAAGGAACGCCTTCAAAAGGCTGGCTTTGAGGTTTCCGTATTCGATCACAAGCACCTTGACTTCCATGAAATGTTTGAAGAAGGGGTGGCCGATGCCAAGAAGAAGTTCGACCTAGCTCTATACGTTGCCAACGTCGAAACGGCAAGTAACCAAACTACTACCCGCCTCGACTGGGTACACCTAATGGCAGCTGACTCACCTTGGTTCATGAAGAGCATTCCAACTATCTTTGTTTCAACGGCTAACCCGTACCACTTGTACGACTTACCAATGGTTTCCACCTTCATTAACGCATATACGGGGAACATTCCGAGTGTTGACGCCGTGATGCGTAAACTTCAAGGCCAAGAAGAATTCACTGGTAAGAGTCCTGTTGATCCGTTCTGTGGTGACTTCACTACCCGGTTGTAATTTAACTTAGAAAGGACATGCAAAATGACCATTACGACCCTTCAAATCAATCATCAAACGGCCCCCATTGGCTTTGACCTTAGTAACCTTCGCGTTGACTTTTCCGTCGATGCAGCTAGTTTTGATCACCCTACCAAAGCCCTAGCCGTTTGGACAAACGACCAAGCACACCCATTTTATCAAGTGGGGCCAGTTACCTTTGATAATAACTACTTTGACTTAAGTGACCTCGCCCTTACCCCACGGACTCGCTATCACGTAGCCGTAACGGTGGTGAATGGGAATGAAGAAACTAGCGCAACCACCTTCTTTGAAACTGGGAAGATGGACGAAGCCTTCCAGGCCAACTGGATTGCTAACGATAATAAGGATTTACAAAACACCCTTTTTAAGCGCGAATTCAACTTAGGCCAAGAAGTCTCTACTGCCCGTCTCTACATCACCGGATTGGGACTTTACGAAGCATCCCTTAACGGGGATAAGATCGGTAACGAATACCTTACACCAGGGGTAACCGCCTACGACCAACTAGTTCAGGTCCAAACCTACGACGTAACTGACCAACTTCGCCAAGGAGATAACAAGTTACTCGTTTCTACCGCTGACGGCTGGTATAAGGGGAATTACGGTTTTGATGGTGGTCAAGATAAATTGTATGGTGATCAACACCGAATCATTGCTGAGTTGCACGTTACCTTAGCAGACGGGACCACGCTTCAAATCAACACGGACAATCAGTGGGAAACCACCCAGGGACCCGTTACTAAATCGGCCATTTACTATGGTGAAGACTATGACGCCCAGTTTGAAATTACCGGGTGGCAACCAGTAACCGTCTTGAACTCCACTAAAAACGTCCTCAAAGACCGGTTAAGCTTGCCCTTAACGGTCCAAGAGACCATTACCCCAACTGAAATCATCACAACCCCTGCGGGTGAAACGGTGATCGACTTTGGTCAAAATCAAGCTGGTTGGCCCGAATTCTACTGTGATGAACCTGCGGGAACCAAAATTACCCTCCAAGCAAGCGAAATCTTACAAGAGGGTAACTTCTACCGCGAAAACCTCCGGGATGCCCGCGCCGCTTTTACCTATGTTTCTGACGGCAAGGCAAAGTGGGTTCGCCCACACTTTACTTATTACGGTTACCGCTACATGAAGATCACCGGGAACACGAAACCTGTTGAAATTAAGAATTTCCGGGCAGCGGTCATTTACTCCCAAATGGAAACCACTGGGGATATTGAAACCACTAACCCACTTGTTAACCGCCTCTTCCAAAACATTCAATGGGGCCAAAAATCAAACTTCTTCGACGTACCAACTGACTGTCCCCAACGTGACGAGCGCTTAGGCTGGACCGGGGACGCCAATATCTTCTCAAACACGGCCGCCCTAAACATGAACGTATTCGCCTTCTTTAAGAAGTACGCTCGTGACATGGCGATTGAGCAAAACGATCATGGTGGGATGCTTACAATGTACGCCCCGAAAATGAATTCCGATGATGGGGGAGCCGCCGTTTGGGGGGATGCTGCCACCTTTATCCCGTGGAACATGTACCAAGATTACGGCGACCCCGCCATCTTGCATCAAAATTATCCGGAAATGAAGGCTTGGGTCGACTGGATCACTTCCCAAACAACCACCCCCAACCTCTGGACGGACGGTTTCCAATTTGGTGATTGGATTGCTTTAGACGGGGAAAATCCGGCGCTACCAACTGGTAAAACGAACGAAGATTACATTGCCTCCGTTTACTACTACGCTTCCAGCCTCATCGTTAGCCAAACGGCCGCTCTGCTCGGCCACGACGACGATGCTAAGCAGTACGGTGAGCAAGCAGCCAATATAAAGCAGGCTATTCAACGTGAATACATTACCGCAACTGGTCGCGTTGCTATTGATACCCAAACGGCTTATGCACTAGCCCTTTACTTTAACCTCGTTAGCGATGATCTCAAGCCACGGGTAACCGCGGACCTAGTTGCACGATTGGGTAAGGATGACGACCACTTAAAAACCGGGTTTGTGGGAACGCCGTTCATCAACCAGGTTCTGTCCGCCAACGGCTACCACAAGTTAGCTACCAAGATCTTCTTGCAAGAAGACTATCCAAGCTGGCTGTACGCCGTTAAGATGGGGGCAACGACCGTTTGGGAACGTTGGAACTCCGTTTTGGAAGATGGTTCCATGAACCCAGCTGGAATGAATTCCTTAAACCACTACTCAATCGGTGCAGTCATGGAATGGGCCTACAAGTACGTTTTGGGAATCAATGAGCACACCCCTGGCTACCAGGAATTCACCTTTGCTCCACAGTTTGATTACCGACTCAAGAAGGTCCATGGTCACTTCCAATCCAGTTACGGTGATATCAAGGTCGCTTACCAAATCGAAACCGACCAAGATCACACCATCCAACTGTCCTTAACGGTACCGTTTGGGAGTACCGCCCACGTTAAGTTACCACGTAGCAATCAGGCAGTCGTCCTTGTTAACGGGCAATCAGTCCAAGGTGGCTCTTTTGACTTAACCGTCGGGACTTACCAAATCAGTTACGTTCCCGACCAAGACTACATCGAACGTTACACTGCAGACACACCAATCAAGGTCCTAATGCAAGACAAGAAATTGATTAACCAAATCGATACCATCGACCCCGTTTTAACACCCTTTGAGCACAGCCAAGAGATGATTAACGGTGGCCTTGGAAATATGAGTATCCGCAAGGTTACCCAAATCATTCCAAACATTAACATTTCAGAAGAACACCTGCACCAAGTCGAAGAATTGATTACATCTACCCCGCTCCAAAGCGAGCGCTAGGCTTGGTGAATCCTCCTCTTTAATGCAAACTAAAAGGCGGCCCCCAACCGGGAGTCGCCTTTTGTCATTCCTTAATAAACTTCGCCGCTTCTTTAAGGGCGTCTTCTGCTTGAGGGGCGTAGCCGACTTGATCGACAAAGCCATGGGTAACGCCGTTATAACGTAGGTGGGTCACCGCGACCCCTGTTTGCCTTAGGCGGTCCACTAGCTTTTCGTTGGACAAGCGCAGCGGGTCAAACTCGCCGGAAATCACCAGGGTCTTGGGTAGACGTTCGATGCCCGGGGCGTTGATCACCGCAATCAAGGGGTGCTCTAAACTACCGACCGTCCCAAAGTACGATCCCCAGGCTAAGGTATCACTGGAAAAGGACTTAAAAAAGGCCCGCATCTGCTCGCCAAATTCCTTGAACTCGATCCCGGCACTGGTGTCTTCAATCTGGGCCCCGGGCACGTCCGGGTATTTTAAGACCAGCTTTTCAACCCAGTTAGTGGCAAAAACCACCCGGTCTAAGTAGGCGGTCGTCAGCACCAGTCCCCCACCAGCCGAGTCGCCGGCCAGCACGAAACC
>SKES01001467.1_pt1 | contig 14035 bp, 10 predicted proteins | sample 4826851 | NCBI WGS metagenome assembly SKES01 (sample SAMN11008803, study PRJNA524170) | human gut metagenome | biome: Human fecal sample; material: Feces; isolation source: fecal sample from pouch patient p52 | host: Homo sapiens | place: Israel: Tel-Aviv | collected 2016-09-04 | reverse complement strand
TTACCTGCATTAATCATGTGTGTTTTCATTTTACTAATGAATGAACTAATTGCTTCTTTTAAGCTATCTATAAGAGTATCTAAGCCCTTTTTTGTAGACTTAAACCACTTAACTAACTTAGCTATAATTTCCTTTATCAAATCTGCAAGCAACTGCATTAGTACTGTTCTAAGCGCTTTTTTTCCAATACGAAAAGCTTCTTCCTTTTGAGATTGTTTTCCTTCTTCAATAGATTTCTTCTCAGCTTCTTTTTTCTGTCTTTCGTATTCTTCACGTGCCTCTTTGTCTTTATTACGTAGAGCTTCCTCATCTACATTAAATCGTTCAGCTGCTTTTTTTCCATCTCTTTCGCTGTCTAGCCATTCCGACATAGTCGAATCACTCTTAGACTGGTTTGCTGCTGAATCCATTAGATTAAGATTTTTCTCGCTATTTGCAAAAGCAATCTGCTCTTCTCTTGTCATGTGTGCATTAGCAGCTGGATCTCGAATAATTTCTGCTGCGGAAATAGTGTGATCCATATTAGTATTATTGGTATTTTTTCCAGTGGGACGTCCTTTATCAAAATCATCACGTGCCCCATTTTTTAAAACCTTTTTCCACGAACCGCTTCTTGTATCATGTTTTTCCCACACTTGTTGTTCTTCATTATATCTAAAATTCTTAGTCTTATATTCTGTGTTAGCATCCTTCTGAAAATTACTTTGCCAATTATCATATCGCTCTTTATAGTCAATTTTTGTATTATGTGTTGCAATGTTGCCATTTGCAAAATTTTCTGTCGTTTGAATATGAGCTTCATTTCGCAAATCAAGTTTTAGGCCATTATTCTCTTCAATAAAATCCTCCCCTGCTGTGACAGCAATTTGATTCATAAACTGCTCCCAAACAACTTCCTTAATCACATTTCCAAGGTTGTCAGGATTTCCTATTTTATTTTTTTCATCTGCCAAAAACTCTAAATCAGTAAATTCTTTTTCTAATTGGATCTGCTTCTTTTTTGAAAAAAGAGGTTGGACAAACATCCAACCTCTCCGATGATTACAATTTACCTGCTACAGCATCCAACAATTCTTGGATTTTAGCTTGGTTGCTTCCTCCTGCCATGGCCATGTCTGGTTTACCACCACCACGTCCATCGACGATTGGAGCCAATTCTTTGATCACATTGCCTGCATGCACTTCTTTTGTCTTGCTAGCAACAAGGACGTTTACCTTGTCACCGATGGCTGCGACAAGAACAAGCACATCAGAGTAGTCTTTTTGTTTCCAGTTATCGGCAAAGGTACGAAGGGCACCTGCATCTGATACAGAAACTTGGCTGGCAATATAACGGTGGCCGTTTGCTTCTTGAACATTCTTGAAGACATCGCCTGCTGCAGCTGCTGCTGCTTTTTCCTTCAATTCTGCATTTTCTTTTTGCAATTGACGGAGTTGTTCTTGAAGACCTTCAACCTTATGAGGGACTTCTTTGAGTTGAGGTGCTTTCAAGGTTGCTGCGACTGCTTTCAGTGCATCTTCTTGTTCACGGTAAGCTTCGAAGGCTTCCTTACCAGTCACTGCCAAGATACGACGAGTTCCTGATCCGATCCCTTCTTCTTTGACAATCTTGAAGAGTCCAATTTCAGAAGTATTGCCTACGTGGGTACCACCACAAAGCTCTACTGAGTAGTCACCGATGGTTACAACACGGACTTCTTTACCGTATTTCTCACCAAAGAGGGCCATGGCTCCCATTTCTTTAGCAGTATCGATATCTGTTTCAATCGTTTCGACTGCGATCGCTTCCCAAATCTTTTCATTGACTTGTTGTTCAATAGCGCGCAATTCTTCAGGAGTTACGGCTTGGAAGTGAGTGAAGTCAAAGCGAAGGAATTCTACCTCGTTGAGAGATCCTGCTTGGGTTGCGTGGTTACCAAGGATATTGTGAAGAGCCGCATGGAGCAAGTGAGTGGCTGTGTGGTTCTTCATGACACGATGACGACGATTGGTATCAATAGCCAAGGTGTATTCTTGGTTCAAGGCAAGAGGGGCAAGAACTTCAACAGTATGAAGTGGTTGTCCATTTGGTGCCTTTTGTACATCTGTTACAGTAGCAACGACATTTCCTGTAGCATCCAAGATTTGACCATGGTCCGCAACTTGTCCACCCATTTCAGCGTAGAATGGAGTTTCTGCAAAGATCAGTGATGCAGTCCCTTCTGATACAGCTTCTACTTCAGCATTATCTGCTACGATAGCCACCAACTTAGAAGGCAATTGGCTGGCATTGTAGTTGAAGCTACTTTCAACTGTAATGTTTTGAAGGGTTTCATTTTGCATCCCCATAGATCCACCTTTGACAGCAGATGCACGCGCACGTTCTTGTTGTTCCTTCATAGCTGCTTCAAAACCGTCACGATCGACCGTCATTCCAGCTTCTTCAGCGATTTCTTCTGTCAATTCTACTGGGAATCCGTATGTATCATAAAGTTTAAAGACATCTTGACCAGCAATCACTGTTTGACCTTTAGCTTTCAAGTCTTCAACGATGGTTTGGGCAAAGTGTTGACCAGAGTTCAAGGTACGAGCAAATGATTCTTCTTCACTCTTGATGATTTTTTCGATAAAGTCTTGTTTTTCAAGTACTTCTGGGTAGTAGCTTTCCATGATCTTCCCAACAGTTGGAACCAATTTATACAAGAAGGTTCCTTCAATCCCCAATTTTTGACCATGCATGGAAGCACGACGGAGGAGACGACGAAGAACGTAGCCACGTCCTTCATTACCAGGAAGAGCTCCATCTCCAATCGCAAATGAAAGCGAACGGATGTGGTCAGCAATCACCTTGAAGCTCATGTTGTCGCCATCTGGATCGTAGGTTTTACCAGACATCTTTTCCACTTCACGGATGATTGGCATGAAGAGGTCTGTTTCAAAGTTTGTCTTCGCCCCTTGGATAACGGCTACCAAACGTTCCAAACCTGCGCCCGTATCAATGTTCTTGTGTGGCAATTCCTTGTATTCGCTACGAGGAACAGCAGGGTCAGCGTTAAATTGTGACAAGACAATGTTCCAGATTTCGATGTAACGGTCGTTTTCGATATCTTCTGCAAGCAGACGAAGACCGATATTTTCAGGGTCAAAGGCTTCTCCACGGTCAAAGAAGATTTCTGTATCTGGTCCAGAAGGTCCCGCACCGATTTCCCAGAAGTTGTCTTCGATTGGAATCAAGTGACTTGGATCCACACCAACAGCAATCCAACGGTTGTATGAATCCTTGTCGTCAGGATAATAGGTCATGTAAAGTTTGTCTTTGGGGAAGTCAAACCATTCCGGACTTGTCAAAAGCTCATAAGCCCACGTAATGGCTTCATCACGGAAGTAATCTCCGATAGAGAAGTTCCCCAACATTTCAAACATGGTATGGTGACGAGCAGTCTTCCCTACGTTTTCGATATCGTTGGTACGGATGGCTTTTTGAGCATTGGTAATCCGTGGATTTTCAGGTTTGATGGTTCCATCGAAGTATTTCTTAAGAGTGGCAACCCCTGAGTTGATCCACAAAAGCGTTGGGTCGTTTACAGGAACCAAGCTAACAGATGGTTCTACAGAGTGGCCTTTGCTTGCCCAGAAATCAAGCCACATTTGACGGACTTGTGCACTAGATAATTGTTTCATATTTGTCTCCTAATTTTTTTAAGCTTAATTTGCGCCAGCTTCTAACATTTCGACATAATCGATAGCGACACAAAGTGAGATGACTAAATCAGCGTATTCATCCTCATACACCGATACTTGGTAGGTAGAGGTTAGATGAAAGAGTTCCTTGCTAATCTCAGCGACGATTTGATCCCGATCATCGAATAATTTGAATTCTAGGTCCCAGATATTTCCTTGTACCCGCAGTCCCAAATCTTCGATATCGTATTTATCCCTGAAGAGCGTCAGCTTTTTATGGATAAAAAAGCGGTCCCCATCCTTCAACTCAACCACAAACTTAGGAAGAAGGCTGATTGGTTTTTTAGTAATGTGGCTCACTTCTTGTCCATTCTGATCATAGATGGTAAAAGTCTTGGGAATCTTAAGAAAAGATCCCTCAACCTGGTATTCAACATTTCCCAACTCATCTTTGATATCGAACCGCTCGCCACCCAATCGAAATTTTTGTTTCACTTGATAGGTTCGCATCTTTTGATCTCCTTTAAAAAGCTCCAGACAACTGCCCATAAACAAAAGACAAGCCACTAAACGAAGGGCGAAAAACCGCGGTACCACCTTCATTCAATGAACTTGTCATTCTTCATTTTATATGCAATTGTCTCAGCCGAGTAGCAAAATCATTTCTCTTCCATGGCTCGCACCCCCGCCACTTCTCTGATTCCAAGTAACAATGATTTATTCTCAACTATTTCATTATACAAGTTCCAAAAGGAACCGTCAACTATTTTTTAGATGATGAGCTGCTATCGCTCGTTTGAACACCGATATTTTGCAAATATTGGTTGAAGGTTGATTTGAAGGCATCATCTTTGACCTTGATATTGGCATTGGTCATCGCTTTTGCAATAATGCTACGGATGTAGTTGGTATCTTGCTTACGACCATCAACAATGATCTCTTTCAAACGTTTTTCGTATTTCTTCCAGTCAGAGCCTTTTTCTGTCTTCTTATTCAATTTGACAATATAGTAGCTAGCAGAATAGTTTTGACCTGCTGAAACTGTGATCACATCTGAAATGCCGTTTTCATCCAACTTAAAGGCAGCTTCTTTGACTTGAGATGGAATATCTGCTGTTCCTGAATCGAACTTGACTTCACCACCTTTGTCTTTTGTAGCAGTATCTGTCGAATTGTCTTTGGCGATTTGGGCAAAGTCTGCACCTTCCGCTTTAGCAGCTTCCAACACTTCTTTTGCTTTATCTTCTGAATCTAACTTGATAATTTGTGCTGTTACTTCTGGTGTGTAAGATTCAAAAGCTGCCTTGTAGTCAGACTCTTTGATATCTTTCTTAGCCGCTTGGTTGACTGCATATTCCAACAACATATTGCTACGGATTTGTTTCTTCGCTGTTTCTTCCGTCAAGCCTTGTTGCGCCAAGTAAGCATCGAATTGGTTGCCTAATTGTTTCTTTTGTTTAGCCAATTCTTTATCGACTTCTTTATCAGAAACTTTTGATCCATATTCTTTTTCAAAGACTTTATTGATGGTCATTTGGAAAAGAACTTGTTGAGCACCTTGGTTGGTTTTGATTTCATTATAGAAATCAGAAACTGTGATCGTGTCCCCTTTCATGGTCACGATATCTTTGTTTGTGCCATTGGCACACGCTGCTAGTGTTACGACTGATAGCAAGGTCACAGCACCTGCTACAAGTTTTTTCTTCATGAAAATTATTCTCCGTTCCTTTTTAAACTTCTTCTATTTTACCACAAATTAGAGAGAATACCTTAAATTTACCTAAAAAGAGCTAGGATCTGGCAAGGTTACCGTCTCTGCATTTTTCCGAATCATCAAAATACCATCTCCAAGTGGCACCAAACTAGCGGTCAAATCTGGATGATTGAGAGTCGCATTAAAGAGGTTCTGAAGCCCCCGGTAAATGGTTCGTTGCCCACGACGCACTTCCATGATGTCCTTGGCAACATCTCCTCCTTGGAAAATATCATCCAATACCACGACTCCCCCAACCTCTAAGAGTTCGAGAATTCGTGGCAAAAAGACGATGTACTTAGACTTAGCAGAGTCCATAAAGACAAAGTCATAGGTCTCTGTTAAATCCTGCAAGACATCTACTGCATCTCCTTCAAGCAAGGTGATTTGTTTTCTCTGATCGTATTTAGCCAGATTTTCCTTAGCAAAGCCAATCATCTCTTCATTCCGATCAATAGTGGTAATTTGTGCATCGGGAGCATTTTCGGCCATTAAGAGCGCTGAAAATCCAATTGCTGTCCCAATTTCCAGGATTTTCTTTGGTTGTAGGGCTTGCAGGAGTAGTCTAAAGTAAGCTACCGTTTCATGCGGAATAATCGGAATATTTTCCTTGCGGGCGAATGCTTCTAACTCCTCCAAGGCACCTGCTACCGGTTTTTGACGCGTGCGCATAAAGTCAACGATCTCGTCTTTAACCACTGGCCGGCGCATATTGTGGTTGGCATTTTTACTATAAGACTCTACCATCTTATGCGAGTCCTAATTTTTCTACTAGGGCTTCAAATTCATTCAAACGACGTTCAAAGACCGCAAAGGCTGCGTCCAAGTAGTCTTCTTTTTCCATATCCACACCTGCTTTGCGGATGACATTGAGTGGATAATCAGAGTTTCCAGCCTTCAAGTAGTCGATATATTTATCACGATCTTCTTGGGTTCCATGAACGATTTTTTCAGCTAAAGCTGAAGCTGCTGCAAAACCAGTTGAATATTGGAAGACATAGTAGTTATAGTAGAAGTGAGGAATCCGAGCCCATTCATATTGGATCTCAGGGTTGTCTTCTTTTGAAAGACCATAGTATTTTTCATTGAGCTCTGCATAAAGGTTGTTCAAGAACTCACTAGTCAAAACGGTACCTTCTTGGTCTGCTTTATGGATAGCATGCTCAAATTCAGCAAACTGCGTTTGACGGAAGACGGTTCCACGGAAGCCATCCAAGAAGTGATTCAAAATCGCAAAACGAGTTGCATCGTCTTCTACTTCTTCTAACAGACGTTCGGTCAGGATATTTTCATTGGTTGTAGAGGCGATTTCGGCAAGGAAGATGGAATAGTCCCCATAGACATAAGGCTGGGTTTCACGGGTATAGCTAGAATGCATACTGTGACCAGTTTCATGCACCAAGGTGAAGAGATTATCCAATGTATCTTGCCAGTTCAACAACATGAAGGCATTGGTATCATAAGAACCACCTGAATAAGCACCTGAGCGTTTTCCTTGGTTGACATGCACATCAATCCACCGTTCGCTGAAGGCTCGTTTTACACGAGAAAGGTAGTCCTCACCCAAAACAGCCAAGACTTCTTCTGCTTTGGCCAACGATTCTTCATAGGTAAACTTGTAGTCTGTATCGGATAATGGCGTATACATATCGTACATCTTCAAGTCTGAGATTCCTAGAATTTTTGAACGCAATTGCACATAGCGTTGCAAGAGTGGCAAGTGTTTGTTGACCGCTGCCACCAAGCTATCATAAACACTTTCTGGTACAAAGTTTTCAGAAAGGGCCGCTTCACGGGCAGATGAGAATTTGCGAACTTTGGCATTAAAGTTGTGAACTTTCACATTGGTTTGCAAGGTTTTAGCATAGGTATGTTGGTACTGTTCATAAACCTTGTAGAGGCCTTCGTAAGCTTCTTTACGAACGGCACGATCTTTTGATTCTACCAAAGAAATATAGTTTCCATGGGTTAATTGAACTTCTTCGCCCTTGTCATCATGTACAGTTGGGAAAACAATATCTGCATTGTCCAAGATTTCAAAAGTTTCACCACCTGCCGCAAAGATCTCACCAGCTCCTGCAAGTAATTCCTCTTCTTTTTGAGACAAGACATGTTCTTTTTTCTCTAGCAAACGATCAAAATAATGACCATATTGTTCCAAGGCTGGAACCTCACTCACAAAGGCCTTATACTGCTCATCCGTAATGGCCATGAATTCAGGCTCATAGAAGGCAAAGGTTTCACCTAACAAGCTATAAAGAGACATCCCTTTTGATTGGTACTCTTGGTATTTAGCCACTCGTGTGTCTTGGTCATTTTTCATATGGGCATAGACGTAGACCTTTTCTAAACGACGGCTCAATTCCAAATATGCATTGGTTGTATCCAACAGTGTTTGCGCTGAATCCAACAAATGACCAGCATAGTGGCTTGCTGCTTTAATATCTGCAGCTAAGCTAGCTGCTTCTTCTTCCCAAGCTTGATCTGTCGCAAAAATTGTCGACAAATCCCATTGGTATTTTTCATCAATTTCATTACGTTGTTTTACCATTTCGATTAATCCTCCAATGGTACTATTTTAGCATAAAAATGAACATTTCGGGAGGATTTCTATCTTAGAAAGTTAGCTTTTCTGTTGAGCATAAAAACGTGGGGGATAGAGGATCTGAACGGGTTGGATCCCTTGCGACTGATAATAGGTCATAAATTGCTGGTAGTAACCTTCTACATCCTCTTCAATTTGGAGTAAGTTCTGTGAAAGGATCGGACGACAAAGAGGATAAAAGAAATCCAAGCCTAGTTCCAGTAGATGGTGTCCCTGCAAATAGAGTTCTTCCTGAAACCTCATCCACTTTGGGTGACGATAAAAGAGTTGCTGCTGTATATACGTTAAAAATGTCCGATCGAGCTCGACTGCCATTTGCTGCATGGGTTGCGAAAGATAAGGGGTCCGTAAGACTTCTAGTAAAGACCTTTGACCAAAAGAGAAAATTTCTGTTTGATAATGCAATCGCCCTCGTAAATCCTCATGAATGAGGTATTGTAAACGTAGCTCTTTCTTTGTCAAATCCAATTCCCAAAGATGGAACCCTCGATTCTGACTAAAATAAAGAAAACCAGCCTGCAGTTTTGTTAACCTTTCCTTGAGCCACAACTTTTTACCAAGTAACCAATAGACCTGGTAACCGTGGGATCGATAAGCATCGCTTCTCTCCTTCAAGCGTTCTAAAGATAAGGAGCTACACTGCACTTCCAAAGCTAAGTTCTTGTCTACTATCAAAAGATCGGAAATTTGTTGAAAATCTGCTAAATAACTTTCTACTTCTGTATTAGACTCCCTAGAGGCCCAATCATAAAGACTAGCTTTCAATTCCAGATGTTCAAAACTCTCCGCTTCGTGATGGTAGGGACAATGCTGTAATTCTACATGAGCAAAATGAGGCCGTAGAACCGAGCCATTTTTTAGACGCACTTGACTGTGACAAGCCAAGCAATAAAAAGGACCAGCTGTTGTAGGTGGGACCTCCTTGATACAGTTCCACCGCTTTTGATCTTTATCCATGGCAATAAACATAGCCCCACCTCCTCATCTATATCATTCGAAAAAAAATAAGAAAAAGGCTGGAAATTTCCAACCCTTTCTCCATCTTATTCTTCAGAATCTGAATCCGAATCATCACTGTCATCATCTGCAACAGGAGATTTACTCAATTCTTTCTGCAAATCTTTCATTTCTTTACGAGCGCTTTCCAACTCTTCTCGAGCATCTTTCAAGCTTTCGATCAGAGCTTCACGGTCTTCTTTAGGAACAATAGTGCTGTCGGATCCAATAGTCTCCAATCCTTCATTAAAGATTTCTTTTTGAGTTTCCATTTGTTGTTTCAAGCTACTGACAGTCACATCATAGCCCACTTTGGCTGAGCCTGTCACAGAAGCTCCTGCTTCTTCAGTAAGAGAAACTGTTTGATCCATTAATTTTGCAAACAACTTTTTGAAGTCTCCAACTGTTTTAGCCTTGCTGATTTCAGCATCTGTTAAGAGGCTAGAAGATGACGTATCTTCTGAATCTGTTGAAGTATTCTTACTTTTTGAAGTGTTGGCAGATTTGCTCGTCACTTTAGTAGTTGATTGACTGTTTGAAGTTTCCTTCTTTGTGTCTTGTTTGTTTGAACAAGCAGCAAGTGAAACAATCGTCAAAAGAGCAGCTGTCGATAAGATCATTTTTTTCATAAAATGGTCTCCTTTATATTTATTTTACCTCATTCTACCATCGAATACTTTGATTGTCAAATTAATCACTAGTTCTTAATAATAGCAAAAAAGTTGGACAAAACACTGTGAAATCAGTGTTTCTATCCAACTTCTCGATGATGAGTCATACAATTGTAACAATTTCATTAGTCTACTTTACCACCAAAAAGGCCGTGAGCCTTCCCTTGGGGCATTTTTAAGGCAAAACTCAGTAAAAAGACGATCCCTACAACCCCTGCTAAAAAGAAACTCATGACTTGGTAACCACCTCTTTCAATATAGAGGGCTGCGAGGGGTTGTAAAAGAATGGTTCCTAAATAACGAGCTCCTTGGACAATGGCCATGGCAAGAACCAAGTCTTTGCCATTTACCTGTTGGGCGATAAACCGTAAGGAGACCATAATCAAAACCATCCCTGTTGTATGCTTGGCTAAGAGAGTCATTATCACTTTTAAGAAGACAGGACTTGGAAAAGCATAGACAGCATATTGAGCGAAAATAATTCCAATTGGAAGAGCGATCAAAACCCGTAAAGGCCAGTGGTCCATGAATCGATCAGAGAAAAAGATCAAGGGGGCTTCCACTACGACGGAGATAGCCACAACTGTTGAGGCAATATGAACTGGTAGACCACTATCCATGAGTAGCTCAGGAATATAGGTATGACCAATATTTCCAACCCCTGAAGCCAAGCCAATCAACACAATAAAGAAGAGATAAGGTCCATTGTGAAGAAGAGGACGAATAGAGACAGGGTGTTTTTCCTTTTCTACGACTGTCTCTTTTTTCTTCATCCGAACTGCACTCAGACAGAAAATACTGAGTACAATGGTGATCAAAACCGTATAATAGACAGCTTGGGGGCTAAACTGATGATAGACCCAGCCGGCTATTTGAACACCAACCGAGTAGCCAATGGTTCCCCAAACGCGAATCTTCCCAAAAGCGTATGGACTTTGCGTTGCAAATACTTCCATCATGGGAGCTGTCCCATTCAAACAGACTAGAACAATCCCATAAAAAACGGTCAGCCAAAAGAGATTAGGTGCCCAAAGAAAACCTAGGACACCACCAATAATCACACTTAGACTGAGGGTCGTCATTTTTATGATTCCAAATCGCTCATTGATATAACCAAAGAAGGGTTGGGCTACCATAGATAAGAAAAAGGCAACCGATACCAAGGTCGATACTTGGGTGGCACTATAGTGTTTTCCCATCAAATAGACGGAAATGAGGGTCGTAAAGAGGGATGTGGACATAAAATAAAAACTATAGAGCAGCATATACGCTGCATAAGAATTACGGAATTTTTTCATATAAATCCTTTCTAAAAGTATCATAATGGAACAATGACAAAACCCAACTGATCACCAGTTGAGTTTCTATTTATTTTTTATTATAGCGCTTTTGAGCCTTTTTTTTGCGTCTCTCACGACTTTGTTTTTCAATCGAGAGAATGATGACAAGAATGAGAATCGGAATCAAAATTAGGAAGTGATCCAGCGAAAGCCATTTACTTTGCTTAGCCGTTGTCTTTTTTCCATCAGCTTTTTCTTTGACAAGCTCTGGCTTGGCCCCTTCTTCTACCTTCATATCATCTCGGATACCTTCAGACAACGTGTAGAGATCATTATCTACTGTCAGATAGCCATCTTTTACCGCAAGGGTCGGTTCTTTAGCACCTTTTTTAACCGTTGCATAGAAGGGTTTTTCAAGTGTATAGGTCTTGCCGTCAATCTTCTGGACACCTGCATCTAACAATTTTTTATAGCCAAAATCTTTATAGGCTTTTTCGATCAAAGCATTCCCAAACGGGTGACGGTAATATTCCCCATCTTGGTCTGCCCAATCTCCTACGCCCATAATGACAGCAATTAAGCGCTGATTTCCCCGTTTGATGGTCGCGATATAGTTGAAAGCTCCACGAGGGCTTGATCCAGTTTTTAAACCATCCACACCTTTCAAAGCATACTTGGCTCCTGGCAATGAATAATTGTAGGTATCAAAGGTTTCCTCATATGGAGTCCCTTTTTTGACCGTGACTTGTGCTTGATTGGTATAGTTTAAGATATCCGGGTATTGATTGATGAAATGATAAACCAGAATCCCTAAATCACGCGCAGTTGTCTGGTTGGCTGCATCATTTGGATAATTATTGACCTGATAGTAGCCCTGCAAGGTTGAGATGGCCGCCCCACTCGGGTTATTCCAGACCGTATTGGTCATGCCTAATTCCTTAGCCTTGGCATTCATGCGCTCGATAAAGGCATCTGGATCATTGTTGGACATGAGATTGGCCAACATGAGGGTCGATACATTTGAGGATGGCACCACTGTCATGGTAATCAACTCAGGAATTGTGTAGTCTACTCCAGCAACAATATTATTGTTGGAGATCTCATAGATCTTTCCGATCGCTTGGTCTGAAGCGGTCGCCTTGATCACTGTATCCTTACTGATCTTGCCATTTGCCATATCTTCAAACAAGAGATAGAGCGTCATGAGCTTACTCATGCTGGCAGGATCTCTGACTTCATCGATATTGTCTTTCCAAAGAACATTTCCCGTATTTCCGTCAATAATGAGCGAAGAATGCGGACGGTTAATGGCTTGGACATTGTCATTTGGATACATCTTTTGCGCCATATCCACCAATTCATCCGCACTAGCTAGAATTGGCTGGCATAAGAGACTCAGAAGGAGGCAAATATGGATCAAATATTTTTTTATCATAAACTTTTCCTTTATAACAGACTAATCAGCTGGAGGCTAAAATAAGCTTCTAGCCCTCATGCCCTTTCCTCTTGTCTCCCAGTAGATGAAAAGAGCTAATCCCAGCAGATAATTACTTGTATTGTACCATATTTTGAAGCAGAAAAAAACCTATCTGGCCCGAATAAATCGGCGATAGGTCCTGTTTTTTATCGACTTAACAAGCTCAAGGCTTCCTTATCCGCAATAATGGTCACATTTGGATGTCCTTGAAGGGCACTAGCTGGCACTTTTTCTGTCCTTTCACCCTCTACTGTACCTTTGATTGCTTGGGCTTTTGATTCCCCATAGGCAAACAAGACAATCAATTTCGCTGCTAAGATATTAGCAATTCCCATCGAAATGGCTTGGGTTGGTACATCTTCGATCTTATCAAAGAAACGAGAATTAGCCTCAATGGTAGAGGCATCCAACTGAACTAAGTGGGTCTGACTATCAAAGGATGTCCCTGGCTCATTAAAACCGATATGCCCATTGCGTCCGATTCCCAAGATTTGGAGGTCCACTGGATGCTCTTCGAGTATTTTGTTATAACGGATCACTTCTTGATCAGCAGATTCTTCTACACCTGATGGGAGATAGCTTTCTTTGAATGGTTTGGCATCAAAGAGATTTTTCTCCATGAAATACCGATAAGATTGAGGATCATCTCCCGTCAACCCTACGTATTCATCTAAGTTCACACTGATTAGATTAGACAGATCCAGATCACTTTCACGAATTTGTTTATAAAACTCAAGGGGACTGCTTCCAGTCGCAAGACCTAAGGTTTGAGCACCTTCCTTTAAGGTTTCTTTTAATATATCAAAGGCAACTTTTCCACCTTCAATTTGGTCCTTTACTTCAATAATTTTCATTGGATAGACCTCCTATTTCTCTATGCTTTTATTATATGGTATAGACCAATTTTTGTCAAGTGAAACCGCTATCTTTTTCTGGCATTTTTTTCTTTTTCAAGTCGATTCGTGATATAATGAAAGGTATGATTGTATCACTATTATTCATCATTTTTTTGATCGGACTCCTTGTCTTTCTCTTATCTTTCTTGATTCATCAAAGAAAGATTCTCAAGGTCCTGATCTTTTTGATGGGAATCAGCCTGATGCTCTTAGCTGTCGGGACTACCATCTATCTACTCACAAATTTATTATAAAAGGAGCGCTAATGAATACTAACGACTTTGACTTTGATTTGCCTGAAGAACTGATTGCTCAAACCCCTCTTGAAAAACGAGATGCCTCTAAACTCTTGATCCTCGATCGAAAAACAGGGCAATTCCAAGACCGTCATTTTGATGCAATTTTGGATGAATTGGAGCCAGGAGATGCTCTTGTCATGAACAATACGCGCGTTCTACCTGCCCGCCTTCATGGAGTCAAACCAGAAACAGGTGGTCACGTCGAATTCCTTCTCCTCAAAAATACCCAAGATGACTGTTGGGAAGTCTTGGCAAAACCTGCAAAACGCTTAAAGGTAGGGGCCACAGTCAGCTTCGGAGATGGTCGTTTGACCGCAACCGTTGAGGAAGAATTAGAGCACGGAGGCCGTATCGTTCGCTTCCACTACCAAGGGATCTTTTTAGAAGTTCTAGAAAGC
>SKES01001458.1_pt1 | contig 14106 bp, 11 predicted proteins | sample 4826851 | NCBI WGS metagenome assembly SKES01 (sample SAMN11008803, study PRJNA524170) | human gut metagenome | biome: Human fecal sample; material: Feces; isolation source: fecal sample from pouch patient p52 | host: Homo sapiens | place: Israel: Tel-Aviv | collected 2016-09-04 | reverse complement strand
TATTAGCATTTCAGAAAGTGTTCATGAAGTTAATGTGAATAAGGACTGATAGGCTATTTGAAATATTTATAAAACTTATTAAAGTGACGATTATTTATAAGTTATACAATATATATTCTGTAGAATCCTTAAAAAGGTGTGATTTTTCTTACTCATCATTAAAAATGATGAGCATATTGATACAACAAAGAATGCCAGTAATCATGCTATTTTTTGGAATTATGAAGAGTTATTAATGAACTTTATATGGGAAAAAGGCTTGTTTATATCGTAAAACTTTGATATGCTATGCGGGTAATCAACAATATAAATTTTTCTTAAATTGAATCAAATATATTTCTTATGTGAGAAGTGAGAAGTATATTTTATCAGCCCGAGGAGAGAGGCGGAACTTAGAGAGGTTGAAAAATTGTATTGTGTTTGGTTAAGAATTTTAATTTAGTGAGGGTGTAAGATGAGAGAAAACAAACATTCCAAAAAATTAGCGTTTGCTGTATTAGCTGCTGCTGCAGCTGTAGGTGCTACTGTTGCTCCTGTAAGTGCAGCTCCTATGACTACTGCAGATGGTTTCATCTTTGCAGCAGGTAATGCTACAGCATCTCCTGATGCACATAACAATGTATCTTATGGTGTTGTTGCTAATGGTACAGCTACTAGCATTGCTGTAGGTCAAGGTAACTCTATTACAAGCGCTAATGGTTCTAGCAGTGCATACGGTAACCAAAATACTGTTAATGGTAACCAAGCTAACGCGTTTGGCGATGGCAATACTGTAACAGGTGCATATGCACAAGCTTTCGGTGATAGCAATGTAATTAACGGTACAAATGCTATCGGTTATGGTTATCATAATACTGTAGGTGAATCTACTTCTAATTTCCGTGATCGTGATTATGATAATGAACCAGATAGTGCAACATTACGTCCAGGAGATTGGAAAACTAATTCTGTAGCTATTGGTTCTGAAAATACTGCATTAGGTAGTTCCGCATTAGCCGTAGGTAATGGATCTCAAGCTAAAATGAGTGAAGCTATTGCAATTGGTCATGCTGCTACTGCTGAACGTACTTGGTCTACTGCAATTGGTACGCGTGCTAACGCATCTGAGGTTCGTGCTCAAGCTATAGGTTATGAAGCAGCGGCTGCTGGATATAAAGCTAATGCTATTGGTTCTGGCGCTCAAGCTACAGGTGCACATACTAATGCAATTGGTTCTTCTGCTATTGCTTCTGGTGATCACGCACAGTCTTATGGTGCTGGTGCACAAGCTCAAGGGGTACGTGCTAATGCTTTCGGTTCTGATGCACATGCTACAGCTGACCATGCTATGGCAATTGGCGATCATTCTGTGGCGACTGATGCAAACTCAGTTGCTATTGGATATCAATCTCAATCTGCTCCGGCAACAGCTGTAAATAGTGCTTCTGTTATGACAACTAGCATTACAAGTGGTGCTCCAATTGCAACTCATACATATGGCGGCTTTGCTGGTGTAGGTTCTTCTACAAAAGGATCTGTATCTGTAGGCCAAGTTGGTCAAGAACGTCAAATTAAGAATGTAGCTGCTGGTGAAATTTCTGCTACATCTACAGATGCTGTAAATGGTAGCCAATTGTTCTCCGTAGCAAAAGTCTTACAAAATCAAATAGATAACTCCACACCTGGTCAAATCAATAACAATATTACTAACTTGAATAACCGTGTTGGCGATGTTGAAAAACGCGTTAATAAAGTAGGTGCAGGTTCCGCTGCATTGGCTGCATTACATCCATTGGACTTTAACCCAGATGACAAATGGACAATCGCTGCTGGTTATGGTCACTACCACAACGCTAACTCCGCTGCATTAGGTGCTTTCTACCGTCCTAACGAAGATACAATGTTCTCCGTTGGTGGTACAGTAGGTACTGGCGAAACTCAATTGAACGCTGGCGTATCTCTTCGTCTTGGTAAACGTTCCCCTGAATCCCGTTCTCGTGTAGCTATGGGTCGTGAAATTGCTGAATTGAATGCACGTCTTCAAGATATGGAAAACAAATATAACAACTTGTTACAAATCTTGACCCCACATGCAATTGATCCTAGCAAAACTGCTGAATTCCCAGACGTTCCTCGTAACCACTGGGCTTACCAATACATTAGCCAATTGGCTGGTAATGGTATCCTTGTTGGCTACCCTGATGGCACATTCAAAGGCGACGTTAAGATGACTCGTTACGAATTCGCTACTATGTTGTACCGTGCACTTCAAAATGGTGCTCCTATCGATGACAACATGAAACGTGCTATGGATGAATTCGGTCCTGAATTACAAAACATTCGTCTTAACCACTTCCGTGTTGACCGTATTTCTGGTGCCGACAACGATCGTCATAAAACAGAACGTGTTCGCGTTAACAACGAACCTAAAACTCAACGCGACGTATACGGTTCCCGTATTAATCAATAATATATTGATAACTTCCCCTCGAGCTTGTGAAAGCTCAAAAACAGGATGTATCCTTGAGATACATCCTGTTTTTTTGTACATATATAGATATTAATATATTGCCTCTAAAATATTAATATTTATACAAACTGTGTATCTTTAACAACTTTTATGATAGAGAAGTACTAGTGCCGTTCAATATATTGGTATTACAATATATCATATTCTCTTTTCTTATTGGATATAAAAACTTCATATAATATTTATGTAAAAAGATTGCAAGGAAATACATATAGGCGTATAATAACGTTCATAAGTAATAAATATACAAAATTAGTGAATATAAATATAAATATGGGGGAAAGACCATGAAAGAATTTAGACAATTAACAGTAGCGGATACAGCAGAATATCATAAGGTATTAATCGATGGCTATGCAGCTATAAAAGACTATCCGATTACATTCGATGCTATTGATTTTACCGAAGAGGAATCCAAAGAATGGATCGAGACATATCCTGTATATGGATTGTATATTGATGGACATCTCGTTAGCTCCATTACGTTCTGTATGCCGTGGGTTAAATATTCTACACCAGATAAATTTCCACACATTGCTCACTTTGTAACGGCGCCTGAGTTTAAAGGCAAAGGCTATGCTCGGGAAACATTGGGCTATGCAGAAGAATTATTGATTAATCAATTCAAAACGCCTGCTGTTACATTGGGGACTGCACAAGAACATCCGTGGTTGCCTAAAATGTATGAATCCTTTGGTTTTAAAGCCTATGATAAAGTTCATTTTAGAGGCAAACAACATACAACCATACTTTTCAAAAAAGATTTATTATAGAGAGTATTTATAAATTACTGTAGATACTATTTAGGGACTACCTAGAAATTGCTATATTAACTGTCTAGCAACTACATATAAGTTATGATAGTAATTGTCTAGTAACTAATTAAACCTTATACATAACTGCCGTTGATATGGTGTGTCTTAATAATAAGGCACAATAGCTGTATTAAATGAAGTTAATGTATAAGGTTTATTTGTTTATGCAAAAAATACATATTTGGGTATATAATGTAAACATATGTAGTATGTCTATGGACTATAGGATAGGATCATAGATGTTTTTTTGAAAGGATGTGAGACTATGTTAGTCTTATCTGGTATTTTAGTGATGGTCATCGGTCTGATGCTGCGCTTTAATGCCTTGTTAGTTGTCGTAGCCGCAGGTTTTGTAACGGGCCTTGCAGGTGGTCTCAGTATCAACGATATCGTTGGTGCCATTGGAGAGGCTTTCGTTAAAAATCGTTATATGTCATTATTTATTTTGATTTTACCTGTTATTGGTCTTATGGAACGTCATGGCTTGCGTGAACGGGCAGAAATTTTGATCGGCAAGATCAACGCTGCTACGGCTGGTCGTATCTTTATGATTTACTTATTTGTGCGCCAAGTCACTGTGGCTTTCGGTATTAACATGTCCGGTATGGTTGCCATGGTACGTCCGTTGATTGCACCTATGAGTGAAGCTGCAGTAGCGCAAGGTCGCCCAGTATCTCAACGTACTCTTGATAAGGTGCGTGGTATAGCTGCTTCTGCAGATAATATAGGCAATTTCTTCGGTCAAAACTTGTTCCTTGCTGCTGGTGGGTTATTGCTTATCAAAGGTGTTATGGAACAATTAGGCTATTCTGTAGAGTTAACAGATATGGTGTTATACGGATTGCCAACTGCTGTTTGTGCCTATATCGTTAACTTCATTCGCTTTATTATCTTTGATAAAACAATTCAAGCCTCTGTAGCTCGTGACGAAGAGGATATGAAAGCTGGTAAATTAGTACCTAATGAATTTAATATCCTTGTTACACCAGAAGAATTAAAGAAGGAGGCTGAATAATATGTTAGAACTTATCTATAAAATGCAGCCCTTAGATTATGTATACCTTCTCGTAGGGATTATTCTATTTATCTTTGCCATTCAATCATTCCTTGATAAAGAACATAAATATCGTATCGGTACAGGTTTATTCTGGCTCTTGTACAGCGTGTCCTTTATCTTTGGCTCTTATCTATCTAAGGAAATCAATGGCTGGCTCGTTATCGCCATGGCTGCTATCGTCTTGGTAAAACAACTCGGCAAAGGTCATTACTTTGAATCTCCTATTGAATTCAAAAAAGGTGAAGCAGTTCGTATTGGTAATGTTATTTTCGTACCAGCTTTGCTTGTTGGTATCATCACATTCATCATTGGCTTCTTTACTAAATTAGGTGCTCTTGTAGGCATTGGTATTGCCGCTATCATTGCTATGGGTGCTGCTCTTTACATCACTAAGGGTTCATTTAACCAAGGTTTCCATGAAGGTCGTCGTCTCATCGATGCTATCGGTTGGACAGCAATTTTATCCCAATTATTAGCAGCCCTAGGCTATTTATTTAATTTGGCTGGCGTTGGTAAAATTATCTCCAGTGCTGTAGCTAGTGTGGTGCCTGCAGATAATGTATTCCTCATAGTTGTAGCATACTGCATCGGTATGGTCATCTTCACAATGATCATGGGTAACGCTTTTGCAGCCTTTGCGATGATTACAAGTGCTATCGGTGTTCCAATGCTCGTTGTAGCTCATGGTGCAAACCCAGCTGCTGTTGGTGCTATCGCAATGCTTGCTGGCTATTGCGGTACATTGATGACACCTATGGCGGCAAACTTTAATATCGTACCGGTAGCGCTCCTTGAAATGCGCGACCAATACGGCGTTATTAAAGCCCAACTCCCAATTGCATTGATTATGCTCGTGTTGAATATTCTATTAATGTATTACTTTATTTAACCCTTTTTTGTGAAAGTACGATATTCTTATGAAAGTATATGATATCCTTATGAAAGTATATGATATCCTTTTAAGGTTATGTATCATGCTTGATTATTCTAATACACCATAAGATATTGTTATGAGGTAGTGTGATGAAAACAATTTTGATTACCGGTTTTGATCCATTTGGCGGTGAACCTATTAACCCAGCTTGGGAAGCGGTAAAAATAATGGATGGCTATACCGATGGTGAGTATAAGGTAGTAACTCAAATGGTTCCTACTGTACGTTACAAATCTGTTGATACTGTGAAAGCAGCGGCTGAACAATGCCAACCAGACTTTATTCTATGTGTAGGTCAAGCAGGGGGGCGCCCAGATATTACAGTAGAACGCGTTGCTATTAACTGCGATGACTTCCGCATTCCAGACAATGGAGGCAACCAACCTGAAGATGAACCTGTTGTATCCGGTGGTCCTAGTGCCTATTTTGCGACATTACCAATTAAAAATATTGTCAATGCATTGCACCAAAATGGCATTCCTGCAAAGGTTTCTAATACAGCTGGTACCTTCGTATGCAATCACTTGATGTATGGAGTGTGTCATTATGCAGCACAAAAAGGCAATATTAAGGCGGGCTTCATGCATATTCCGTACTTGCCATCTCAAGTTGTGGATAAACCAAATCAACCAAGTATGGCTGTTGAAACTGTACGTGCCACATTGGAAACCATCGTTCACGTATTAGCTCATGGTGAAAGCTACAAGGCACAAGATATTAACTATACTACACCTCATGAATAAATGTGATATCTATATGAGAGAAGGTCTTTTTAATGAATAAAAAGTTGGTAGCAAGTTTAGTTTCTTGTATGGTATTGGGTTCTGTAAGTGTGTATGCAGCCAATCCATTTTCCGATGTAGATGCTTCTAGTTGGGCGTATCAATCTGTTGAGCAATTAGCAAATGCAGGTATTATTAATGGATACCCTGATGGAACTTTCAAAGGCAGCAATCCTATTACGCGTTACGAAATGGCTCAAATGGTGGCTAAAGCGATGGCTAACCAAGATAAAGCCAATGCGGAACAACAAGCGATGATTAATCGATTGGCCGATGAATTCAGTTCTGAACTCAATACATTAGGTGTACGAGTAGCAAAATTAGAAAATCAAGTAGGGAATGTAAAGGTGACTGGTAACTATCGATTGCGTTACCGTGGCAGCGAATTGAAAAATGATACCTATGCATATGGTAAACATTCTTCCTTTGATTATCGTGCCCGTGTTATCTTTAATGCTAAAGTTAATGATAAAACTGATGCTGTTGTACGTATTCAAGGCTCTAGTGAACTCGGTAATAGCAATGCAACACAAGGTAAAATTAATCTTGCCTATGTAGATCATCATTTCGGTAAAGACACAACATTGCGCGTAGGTCGTCAACTCTATACACCAGCTCTAGGTCTTATGTATGATGATCTCGTTGATGGTGCTCGTCTTATGTACAAACATGGCAAGCTTGATGTATCCGCTAGTTATGGTTACTGGTTGGGCGGCGCTCCTACATACCAAACTAAAGACAATACAGTTACGGTAGCTATGGTTGAAGTTAAGGGTAAACTCAATAAACATGTTACCCTTGGTGGTATGTATGGTCGCTTCCATAATGGTAAATTGTACCAAGGCCAAGATGTGGATGCACTTACTGGTAAACAAGTTAAATCCTTTATTGATTCTCCATATAAAAACATTTGGGGACTCAACGCAAACATGAACTTTAAACGTTGGAACGTCTTTGGTGAATGGCTTACAGCGCCAGGCGTATCTGATTCTCATGCGTGGATGGCTAGCCTTGGTTATGGTAACTATGACATTAAGAAAGCTCATACTTATAGCGTACGCGGTCAATACTACTATGAAGAAGCAAATTCTCCAATCTTCAGTAGTGCCTTTGCGCCTGCTTATAGCTTCTATAATCAACACTATGTAGATAATAAGGGAGTCGGCCATGTACGTAATGGCTTTAAAGGCTTCGTAGCTAATGTAAACTATGTACCATTCCAAAACGTATCCATCGGCGCTTACTATGGCTTCGGTAATAAAGATATGGACGGTAATAAATTAGGTGATTACTGGCGTACAGATGTAAACTTCATGTTCTAATTACATAATCTAAATAAAGCTCGAGTTATATCTAGAAAAGATTTAGCTCGGGCTTTTTTATTTTCAATAATCATTATAAATTTTAAATACCTACTATTGACATAGGTATTTAAATGATGTAATATAGTCACATAATCATATTAAATTAGTAGGAATAAGTGAGAGATATCACACAAGCTTTTATCATAAGACGTATGGTAAGGTTAATGGCGATGACCTCTATAGGAGTATAGAATGAGTGAACACGTAGATGTAAGCAACATCAAGGATCCTAGTATCGCGGCAGCTCGAAAAGAAGTTGAGTTCCAACGTGCTATGAATCCTTGTCCAATCGATTTTTCTGAGTTTCAGTCTAGTAACCCTCGTTCTCAAGGGGAGCAAAAGGAGTATGAAGGTAAAGATGCATCGAATTTTAACCGTCGTCAAAAATATTCTGATAGCGAAGAACCTCAATTCACAACACCTTTTGGCAGTGAACCAGGGTTTTTACCTGTAGAAAAAGACCGTTACCGTCTTGTATGGTCTAAGCATTGTCCTTGGGCTCACCGCATTGCCATTGCCATTGATTTACTTGGCCTAGATACAGTAATTTCTAAAGGCACGGTTGATCCATTGCGTCCAGCAGGCGTTATTGCAGACTGGTTCTTTACCCTTGATAAAGATGAAAAGGACCCTGTATTGGGCATTCACTCCTTAGGTGAAGCGTACCGCAAAGGTGACCCTAACTACGACGCACGTTCTACAGTACCAGCTATCGTAGATGTTACGACTGGTGCGGTAGTAAACAACGATTACCATGCGTTGACTACAGAATTAGCATTGGGATTCAAAGATTTCATCTCTCCTGATGCTCCAGATATTTACCCAGAAGAATTGCGTGCCGATATCGATGCGTTGAACGTTATCATCTACGCTGACTTCAACTTGGCGGTAAACTTGGCAGCTCTCGTAACAAACCAAAAAGATTACGAATACTACTATGACCGTATCTTTGCTCGCTTAGACTGGCTCGAAGAACGCCTTAGCAAGCAACGTTACTTGATGGGTGATACTATTACAGATCCAGACATTCGTATCTTCCCAACATTGGCACGCTTTGACCTTGTGTTCTACCAAAAATACTTGGTTAACAAAAAACGCCTCGTAGACTATCCAAACCTTTGGAACTACGCGAAGGACTTATACTCCAACCCAGCATTCGGCGGTACAACAGACTTTGACTCCATGCGTAAACGTTTCTACTATGTAGACCATACGCCGTTTGAAGATCTACCACGCCTTGTTCCAAAAGGTCCAGACGACTCCATTTGGTTAGAACCAAATGACCGTGCTGAAAAATTTGGTAAATAATTAAATTAATAATTAGATAGATCATTAGTTGGATAAATGTATCATTGCTAAATACTTGATAGAGTATCTATTCAATTATAAATAGCTCAAAGGAGGGCCCATGGATTTAGTAACACAGACGATTGTGAACTACATAGAACAAACGGATGTGACGAACCGTGAGGACCTCCTGTCAGTGGCTCGCATTGCTTTTCTAGATTATCTGGCGTCCTTAGCCTCCGCTGAGACGGAACAAGCCGTTCAGGACTTAGCTCGGTTTATAGGGACTGATCAAAATATAACTGTTAATCAGGATACATCTATTAATCAGAATAAAACAGCTCATGTAGATGGTTATGAGAGTAATTCGACCGTTAGACGAGCTGACAAGGCTATGTATTATGGTTTTGCCTCTCATTATCTAGATTTTGATGATGCCCAGGCAAATTTGGCGGGTCACTTCAGTACTGTTTTATACTCTGCTTTACTGGCAGTGCTCGAGCCGAATGATACGTGGCATGATTTCTTCCGTGCCTATATCATTGGCGCCGAGCTAGAGGGAATTATTGGTTCCCTCATTAATCCTGCCCATCGGACCCAAGGATGGCATTCTACGGGGACCGTTGGTGTGATTGGAGCGGCGGCCGCTATAGGCGCTTTGCGAGGCCTTCGTGATGAAAGCTTGGCTCAACTCCTGTCTTTGGCTGCTACTCAGTCGGCGGGCATGTTCTTTCAAAGTGGTACAGATGGTAAGCCGCTCCATGCGGGACTGGCAGCACGCAATGGTGTATGGGCTTACGAACTGTTGCAACATACATCACTTCAAACAAGTACAAAACCGTTTGACCCTGAACGGGGTTGGTTTAAAACCATCGGTAATATTACCGTTACATTAAATGACATCGCTAGCCGTTGGTTAGCACCAGGGCAACTTATTGATCCTGGTTTGTGGATGAAAGTCCATCCCTATTGCTCGGCAGCCATTTGTGGCGCTGAAGCAGCAGAGGTTATGGCACATAGAATATATACATCTTCTTCGTATGTGTCTAAGCACTACAACGTTTCACCAGATGCAGCGGAACAAGGTAAACATAGATTATGTGCTACATCCGATTCGCTCCCTGTGTTTGCAAATACAGAGAACGAAGAAAAATGTAATCTATGTGCTGACTCTGATTTATTCCTTTGGGATGATATAGAACGAGTTACTGTTCACTTCCCACCTGGTGCTGATGCAGCATTGCGTTATACAGCGCCAACAACAGGGCGAGAAGGGCAGTTTTCCATAGAGTACATCGTGTACCAAGTCCTCGCCTATGGGGCGGTACAAGATGAGTTATTCAAAATTGATAGCATAGACCAATCAGTACGAGACTATATGTCACGTATAGAGCGTGTCTATGACTTGCCGAAGGTATCCCAAAGTGAACGGATTACAAAGATAACCGTTACATTGAAAAATGGAGATACTTTCACAGAGACGGTGAACAATCCGAAAGGATCGCCGAAGAATCCTCTTGCTATGGAGGATATACGCATTAAACTTGGTCTCACCTTAGAGACAAAACAGATAAATAGAGTTATTGAAGCTTTTACCAATACAGATGAGGTAGAGTTGTTCCTACGCACCTTGCGAGGAGAAGGAGTGTTACATGTTTAATACTAAGAAATTAACGAAGTTGTTTGCTATCGGCGCATTGGCACTAGGCGTGCTTGTTGTTGCTGGTTGCGGTGATGATACATCTAAAGAAACAAAGGTGAATCCAGATGCCAAAGTGATTAACGTAGCTACACGCGGTACAGTCCGCCCGTATTCCTACACAGATGATAACGGCAACCTTACAGGTTTTGACGTGGAATTGTTGAAAGAAATTGAACGTCGTAATCCAGACCTTCACTTCAACTTCAAGCCTATGGCCGTTGATGCTGCCTTCGTAGCGATGGATGCAGGCCAAGTGGATATGATTGCGAACCAAATGCGTCGTAACCCAACTCGTGAAGCAAAATACTACTACACAAACGAGGTTAATAACTACTCCACACGTAAATTAGTGGTGAAAAATGACCGCAACGATATTTCTAAACTAGATGATTTGAAAGGCAAAAAAATCGCCGTTACTACATCCTCTGAGTTCAATGAATTGGTAAAACAATTCAACGAAACAGCTAATCCACCAATTGATATTATCTACACAGATAAAGCAGGTGCTGAAACATTGAACCTCGTTGCTACAGGTCGTGCTGATGCAGCAGGTGAGTACGAATACGTAATTAATTCTGCTATTAAGGACCGTGGCTTACCACTCAAAGCCGTAGGCGATGTATTGGCAGTAGTACCAACATACTTCTTGTCTAAACGTACAGACGATATGAAACAAGTAAACGAAAAAATCGATAAAACGATGAAAGAAATGCGTGCTGATGGTACGTTGAAAAAACTTTCTGAAAAATATCTTGGTGGGGATTACACATTCGATCCAACACAAAAATAACGAATAGGCCGCCTTGGCGGCCTTATTCTATTATGTCTAGAAGTGAGGTGCTATTGTGGGCAAGTATTTTGATGTGTCCTACATGATCCAAGCGTTTCCACAGCTCTTGAATTATGTGCATGTAACGGTACTTATCACCGTTATTTCTGCCATCTTAGGTGTTATGTTGGGCTCTATCATAGCCATCATTCGCCTCAAGAAGGTACCGGTATTAAACCAATTATTTATTGTATTTATCTCCTTTATGCGAGGTACGCCGTTCTTGGTACAACTCTTCCTCATTTACTTTGGGGTGCCAGAAATCATGTCCCATATGGGTCTTAACATGAGAAATGTACCGGGCCTCGTATTTGTGTATGCCGTGTTTACATTGCATATCGCGGCGTATAGTGCTGAAATCATGCGCTCCAGTATTGATGCGGTGGCTCCTGGTGAGAAGGAAGCTGCTAAAAGCCTTGGCATGACCGAGTTCCAAAGCTATGTGCGCATCATCTTGCCGCAGGCTTTCACCATGAGCATTCCACCGTTGACGAACCTCGTTATCGGCATGTTAAAAGGGACAGCCCTCATCTTTAACGTCGGCGTTGTCGATATGATGCGCAAGGCGGACCTCATGGGCGGTAATAGCCAGCGCTATCTTGAGTTATTCGTAGATGCAGCCATCATTTATGGCATATTAATTATCATCGTGTCTCTCTTGGGCCGATTGCTTGAAAAACGTTTTACCGTTGCGGGCAAAGAATCGCAACGCATTTTGATCAGTGAGGAGTAGGGGCTTATGGGACATATAATTGATTCAACCTATATTTATGGCACCTTCTTTGCTGTCATTCCTTATGTGAAAGTAACCCTCATGATTACCTTCCTTAGCGTTGGTTTGGGTACAATCCTAGGGCTATTAAGTTGCGTGCTACAACAAAATAAAGTACCCGTGCTCAGTCAGCTCAGTTATTTATACGTATTGTTGTGCCGTAGTATTCCGAACATGGTTCTCTTATACCTCGTGTACTATGGCTTGCCAATTCTATTCCTCGCCTTAGAAGATCAAACAGGGGTGCATGTGCCTTTTGAAAAGGTGCCAGCTACCTTCGTAGCTGTTGTAGGCTTAACCTTGCATACAGGGGCCTATTTGAGTGAAATCTTCCGGGCTGCCTTGCAATCGGTACCGAAAGGTCAAATGGAAGCGGCTCAAGCCATCGGTATGACTTGGTTCCAAGCGTTCCGTCGTATCATATTGCCACAAGCAACAGTCTTTGCATTGCCATTATTTACAAATCAGTTCCTTAATACCATGAAGAGTACGAGCATCGTATTCGTCATCACGGTTATTGAATTGTTTGGCGCTGCAAAGTTATATACAGAGGAAAATTCGCAGTATTTTGAGGCCTACATCGTGGTGTCCGGTCTATTCTGGGTGATGGGGATTGTCTTTGAATTTATCTTCCATCGTTTAGAAGTCTATGCAAGCAAGTATAAACGAGGTAATGCATTATGATAGATATTAAACAAGTTCACAAATCCTTCGGGAACCGTGAAATTTTGAAGGGCATCGACCTACATGTGCCAACGGGGTCTGTAACGGTTATCCTTGGCCCGTCTGGCAGTGGTAAGACGACGTTCCTTAGAACATTGAACTTCCTTGAAAAGGCCGATGCAGGGACTATGCAATTAAACGATATTTCTGTAGATTTACATAAAGCGTCTAACAAGGAAATCTTAAACGTACGCCGCAATACATCCATGGTATTCCAGTCTTATAACTTATTTTCTAATAAGACAGTTATTGAAAACATCATGGAAGGCCTTGTAACAGTTAAGAAGATGAAAAAATCTGAAGCCCGTGACATTGCGCAACGTTTTCTCAAGGAAGTAGGCATGGAAGGTTATGATGATTACTATCCTGTACAACTTTCAGGGGGCCAACAACAACGTATCGGCATCGCTCGTGCCCTTGCGATGGACCCAGAGGTTATCCTCTTTGACGAACCTACATCAGCCCTCGATCCAGAGCTCGTAGGGGAAGTATTGGCCGTTATTCGCAAGATTGCTAAAGAGTTAGAAGTAACGATGATTATCGTAACGCACGAAATTGGCTTTGCTAAAGAAGTAGCGGACCAAGTAGTATTCATGGAAGGTGGCGTCATCGTAGAACAAGGTGATCCTAAAGTGGTCCTTGAACATCCAAAAGAGGAGCGAACTCGTAAATTCTTGAGCCGTTACCTTACACTCGATAGCGAGCTGCCTCTCGATAGCGCAGCACTTTAAACGAGGTACATAATGAAAGAATTTAGACAATTAACCGTAGATGATGCGGCTGAGTATCACGAGGTGTTGATTGCGGGCTATGCAGAGAATAAGAACTATCCTATATCCTTTGATGCCATCAATTTTAGCCAAGAAGAGTCTCGTGCATGGATCTTAAAATATCCTGTGTATGGCCTCTACGTAGATGGTTCCTTGGTATGCTCTATTTCATTCCGCATGCCTTGGATTCCCAAGGCTACACCAGATGTATACCCGCACATTGCACACTTTGTGACGGCCCCTGAACATAAAGGAAAGGGCTATGCTCGTGAAGTCCTGGCCGAAGCAGAAGAACTACTCCGCAATGTATATAAAACACCAGCCGTAACACTGGGCACCGCTGCAGAACACCCATGGCTTGCTAAAATGTATGAAGGCTTTGGCTTTAAGGAATATAAGCGAGTACAACTACCAGGAAAAGTGCATACTACTATATTCTTTAAGAAAACATTATAAAGTTAAGAAAATTAGTATTAATTTGATATTCTAACTAAAAGAGTCGCATCTAATTGGTGCGGCTCTTTGTTATTCTATAAGATGTTACTACTACAGTATTAATTTC
>SKES01001450.1_pt1 | contig 14213 bp, 8 predicted proteins | sample 4826851 | NCBI WGS metagenome assembly SKES01 (sample SAMN11008803, study PRJNA524170) | human gut metagenome | biome: Human fecal sample; material: Feces; isolation source: fecal sample from pouch patient p52 | host: Homo sapiens | place: Israel: Tel-Aviv | collected 2016-09-04 | reverse complement strand
GAGTGGCCGCATTTTCCCAACTAAAGTCCTGCGCCATGGCATTATTACGCACCATCGCCCAAACACGTTGTTTTTGCCACAAGGCAAAGGCATGCTGGATAGCACTTCGTAAATCATCTGCTTCGGCTTTTTGAAATACAAAACCTGTTGCAGTACGCTCTTTAATGGTTTCGCTTGTACTGTTCGTCACAGTATCCGCTAATCCCCCAGTCGCACGAACAAGCGGCAATGTGCCATATTGCAAGCCATATAATTGGGTTAATCCACAAGGTTCAAAACGGCTTGGTACTAAAATCACATCGCCACCGGCAACCATTAAATGTGAAAGCGCTTCATCATAACCAATTTTTACTGCGATATTTTCTGGGTAACGTTGTGCTAATTGGCAAATTCCCTCTTCCAAATGTTTCGCACCAGAACCGAGAATAGTTAATTGACCACCTTGTTTAACAATTTCATCCGCTGTGGCAATCAGTAAATCCACGCCTTTTTGTTCTGTTAAGCGAGTCACCATCACAAATAAGAGTGCATCAGGTTGTTGTGGTAAATTAAAATAAGCTTGTAAATCCGCTTTATTTTTCTTCTTACCCGCGATGGATTTCAATTTATAGTGATGCTGAATGTACGCATCACAACTTGGATGCCAAATTTCTTGATCCACGCCATTTAAAATTCCCACCAATTTACCTGACTCACGTAAACCCGTTAATAAGCCTTGCAAGCCATAAGCAAAGTCTGGTGTGGTAATTTCTTTCGCATAAGTAGGACTCACTGCTGTGACCATATCAGAATAATAAAGGCCTGCTTTTAGATACGAAATTTGGCCAAATAACTCTAAACCATCGACATGGAACATACCTTCTGGCAATCCAATTTCATGTAAATGACGATGAGCGAATTGTCCCTGATAAGCCAGGTTATGAATTGTAAATACTGATTTTGCAGGGCGACCTTTATTAAAGAGATAAGCAGCAGCTAAGCCCGCATGCCAATCGTGCGCATGCACTACTTCAGCTCGCCACCAACTATCTAAGCCTGTCGCAAGCTCTGCGCCCACCCAACCTAATAAAGCAAAACGCTTATAGTTATCGGCATAATCATTGTAATCTGTATCGTGATAAGGGTTCCCATCCCGCCAATAGAGATGGGGCGCATCAATCAGATAAATCCCTACGCCATTGTATTCGCCATAACGCAATACAACATGACCAGCAAAATTATCAAATTCTGTGACGACATGCGTATTCTCAATACCCGCAGAAATTTTTGGATAAGCTGGCAATAAAATACGCGTATCAATACCAATTTCTTTTTGTGCAAAAGGTAATGCCCCTAAAACATCAGCGAGTCCACCGGTTTTTAATAAGGGATACAGCTCCGAGCAAACATGTAAAACTCTCATAATTTTCCTTTTATACTTAAAATTGTGCTGTCATCAATAACAGCACAATCTTTTTAGTTCACTTAAAACACTGTCAAAATTGACCGCACTTTAATCCAAATGTTCTTCGTTAGTGACTTCTTCACCCTGCAATTTTTTTAACATTGCTGATGTAACCAGTACAACTTTACCGGTAGAACTTACACGGAAACGTTTACTGTCTAGGGCTTTATCTACACCGATTTCCATACCATCTGGAATAATACAATGACGATCAATAATACAATCTTTCAATGTACAATTTTTACCAATTTGTACTTGCGGTAACACGACGCAGTGATCAACAGAAGAGTCTTCATCAATTTTGATTCTATCAAACAACACTGAATTACTAATAGATGCATCGGTAATCACACAGCCACCACCGATAAGCGAGTTATCCACCGGTTTGACATTCGCTTTTTTATAGAAGAATTTAGATGGATAAGCCTGTACTGGATTACCACGAATTGGCCAGCTTTGATCGTAAATATCTAATTGTGGATTTTCTGAAACTAAATCGATATTGGATTGCCAGAAACTATCAAGTGTACCCACATCACGCCAGTAAATTTCACCTTCAGTGTTTCGGCCCATACAAGAACGGCTGAATGGATGCGCATAAAGCACGCCTTCTTCTAAGCATTTTGGCAAGACATCTTTACCAAAGTCATGAGATGTGCAAGGTGTGTTTACTTCTCTATCAAGCATTTTATAGAGATATTCTGCATCAAAGACATAAATTCCCATTGATGCTAATGAAATGTCTGGTTTACCAACCATTGCTGGCGGATCTTTTGGTTTCTCAACGAAGGCTTTCACTTTAAGATTTTCGTTTACCGCCATGACACCAAATTCACTGGCTTCAGAACGAGGCACTTCAATACAACCTACTGTACATTTTGCTCCACTTCTCACGTGATCCATCAACATAACACTGTAATCTTGTTTATAAATATGGTCGCCCGCAAGAATCAAAATGTATTTTGGGCGATAGTGATTACGGATAATCGCCATATTTTGATACACCGCATCCGCTGTACCACGGTACCACGTAGAATCATCAATTTGTTGACGGGCAGGTAACATATCAACGAATTCACCACGCTCTTGCGGTAAGAATGACCAACCTGTTTGTAAATGGCGTAATAAAGAGTGAGCGGCATACTGGGTTACAACACCGATGCGATTCAGGCCTGAATTAATACAGTTGGAAAGCGCAAAATCAATAATGCGACGATTACCACCAAAATATAACGCAGGTTTAGCACGTTTATCGGTTAATTCATGTAAGCGAGAACCACGACCACCAGCCAAAATAAGCACTAAAGTATCTTTAACTAATTCATATTTATTAAGATCACTTTTCATAACAAACTCCATCGTTTTCATCATCCATATGTTCCAACACTTCAAATGCTATACCGCTCACATCACATTGTTGAATCACGCTATTTTCAGTTTCGGCAATCTTTTTCCATTTACCCTTTGGCAAATAAAAAGATTGCGGTTCAGTTTTTGCATTAATTAAGAAAAGATATTTGCCGTCCAACATAACTTGTAGGGCTTTGCTTTCCCGATTATGCCAATCGTCTAGTGTCATAGGGTTTCCCCCAGTATTCAACCACTCGACATTTTCATCTGACCACCAAGCCTCCTGTTGCAAACTTTGAATTTTTTTTCTTAATGCAATGGTTTGCTTAGTAAAGTCAAATAAGGTTTGGTTAAAACTCTCCCATTTTAACCACGTAATTTCGTTGTCTTGGCAATAGGCATTGTTATTGCCATATTGGCTGTTGCCAAACTCATCTCCAGAAAGTAGCATCGGCACACCATTTGATAATAATAGCGAGCCTAATAAACCTTTTTCTGATAAAACACGGCGTTTTTCGACCGCACTTTGCCATTCATCAGTTAAATCGAGTTGAGAACCTTCTATACCATGATTGTAGCTATAATTTTCATTGCGTCCGTCACGGTTCTCTTCGCCGTTAGATTCATTGTGTTTATGGTTATAGCTCACTAAATCTCGTAACGTAAAACCATCATGGGCTGTAATGAAATTCAAGCTACCATGCGGTAATCGACCTTCGCGATTAAAGATATCGCTAGAGCCAGCAAAACGCTCTGCAAAGGCCCCCACTTCACCACTTTGCCATAACCAAAAACGACACATATCATCACGGAAACGATCATTCCATTGAGAGAAATAAGCGGGGAAATACCCGACTTGATAGCCGTAATGACCAATATCCCAAGGTTCAGCAATTAATTTAATTTGTTGTAGAACGTCATCCTGTTCCATTTCCGTAAACAATTGTGCATTTGGATTGAAATCTGGTGTTTCACGACCAAGTACCGTGGCTAAATCAAAACGGAAACCATCCACATGACATTCTGTTACCCAGTAACGTAAACAATCTAATACCCATTTGCGAGTGACATCATTAGAAAGATTGAGCATATTGCCGCAACCCGTCCAGTTGAGGTAATCACCATGCTCGCTTTGCCAGTAATAGGTTTTATCATCAATACCGCGTTGGCAAAATGTTGGGAACGTTTTTTCAGATTCAGCCGTATGGTTAAACACCACATCTAAAATCACTTCAATGCCCGCTTGATGCAAGGTTTTCACCATGCTCTTAAACTCATTTAAAGGCTGTTTTTGATCAGCTGCGTAACTTGGTTCTAAAGCAAACATGGCTAGTGGGTTGTAGCCCCAATAATTACGTAATCCTTTTTCTTGCAAATGCGGTTCATCAATGAAGAAATTCACTGGAAGCAATTCAAGGCTGGTAATACCCAATGATTTAAAATACGCAATATTTTCAGGGTGAGCTAACGCCGCATAAGTACCCCGGATATTTTCTGGAATACGGGAATTTAATTGGCTAAATCCTTTAACATTCAGTTCATACACAATGGTTTGAGCCCAAGGAATGGACGGTTTGCAATCCCCTGACCAATCAAAATGCTCGTCAATAATGTGGCCTTTAGGTGCAACGGCGGCATTATCTCGTTCATCATTTAACACGAAAATTGAACGAGATTCTGGTGAGCTTAAATCCGGTTTATGGCTTACTGCTTTGGCATAAGGATCAAGCATTAACTTTTGCGGATTGGCTAAAGTGCGGTTATTTTTGCCTGTGATTCTGAACGCATACTCATCATTTAACTCAACGCCTTCAATTGCCACATGCCAAATATCATCGGTTCTGCTCATGGCAAAACGGCTTTCTTTGCCATCACGGAACAAACAAAGTTCAACAGCATCGGCCGCACTAGAAAACAGCGCAAAATTCGAAATTTTTAGGCCGTTTTCCAGCGTTTGAGAATATCCCATTGGGGAAGGTTTGCCATTGTTATAAATACTAAACATCGTGTTCTTCGCTATTGTTATGCTTTATATTTTAAATAGATCGTTGCGAGTGGCGGAATGGTCACGCTAATCGAATTTTCACGTCCGTGACTTGCAATCGCTTCGCTTTCTACAAAGCCGAAATTACCTACATTTGAACCTTGATAATACATTGAGTCAGTATTCAAAATTTCTTCGTATTCACCCGCTGCATTAACCCCAATGCGATAGCCTTCGCGTGGCACAGGTGTGAAGTTACTGATCACGATAATGCGTTCACCATCAGTGCTTTTACGTTCAAAAGCAAAGACTGAATTTTCCGCATCATCTACCACTAACCAATCAAAGCCTTCCGGTTCACCGTCTAATTCAAAGAGCGGTGCATTTTTTTGATAAATTCCGTTCAAATCTTTGACTAATTGCAATACGCCTTTATGCCATAGGCCACCATGGTTTTCGTCAAGTAAGAACCAATCCAAACTTTCTTCATAATTCCATTCACGACCTTGAGCAAATTCATTCCCCATGAATAATAATTTCTTGCCTGGATAGCCCCACATATAACCGTAATAGGCACGTAAATTAGCGAATTTTTGCCATGTATCGCCCGGCATTTTGCCGAGTAACGAACATTTTCCATGTACGACTTCATCATGAGAAAGCGGTAACACAAAGTTCTCGCTGTATTGATAAATCATTCCGAAGGTCATTTTGTCGTGATGATAACGACGATAAACGGGATCGAGTTTCATATAACTTAGGGTGTCATTCATCCAGCCCATGTTCCATTTAAAATTAAATCCAAGCCCCCCATTTTCGGTCGGATGGGTTACGCCACCGAAAGAAGTGGATTCTTCCGCAATCGAAATCGCGCCAGACACTTCAGAATGGATTTTCCAGTTGGTATGTTTTAAGAATTCAATGGCTTCTAAATTTTCACGACCGCCATATTGATTCGGAATCCATTCGCCTTCAGCTCGGCTATAATCGCGATAAATCATTGACGCTACCGCATCCACACGAATACCGTCCACACCAAAGCGTTCTAACCAATACAGTGCATTACTGGATAAGAAGTTTCTCACTTCATTACGACCATAGTTATAAATTAAGGTATTCCAGTCTTGATGATAGCCTTCACGTGGGTCAGCATGTTCATATAAGGCTGTACCATCAAATGCCACTAAACCGTGTGTATCACTAGGGAAATGGCCCGGTACCCAGTCTAAAATCACATTAATGCCTGCTTTATGCGCTTTTTCGACTAAGCGTTTAAAGCCTTCTGGTGTACCAAAACGGCTGGTTGGTGAATACAGCCCTATCGGTTGGTAGCCCCAAGAGCCATCAAATGGAAATTCGGAGAGCGGTAAAAACTCAATATGGGTAAAGCCCATATGTTTTACATAAGGAATAAGCTCATCGGCAATTTGGTCATAATCAAGCCAGAAATTATTTTCTAAATTACGGCGCCATGATCCCAAATGTACTTCGTAAATCGAAATAGGTTGATTACGTTGGTTCGCTTTGCGACGTTGCTCCGTCATTTCGACTACATCCGGCAACATGCTGATTTCTGATGCAGTATCCGGACGTAATTCAGAGCTAAATGCATAAGGGTCAGCTTTTAAACGAAGGTTGCCGTTGCAATCAATCAATTCAAATTTATAGCGTTTCCCCAAACTGGCTTTTGGTAAGAATAATTCCCATACCCCACTTGCCGGATGGAAACGCATTGGATGACGACGACCGTCCCAATAGTTAAAATCACCGACCAACGAAACGCGTTTAGCATTTGGCGCCCATACCCGGAAATTTACGCCCGGTACACTGTCACATTCAGTAAAATGCGCACCTAATACTTCATAAGGACGCAATAATGAACCTTCCGCTAATAGCCATTGATCCAAGTCATTAATCATCGGATGGAAACGGTACGGATCTTCAATAATTTGGGCTTCTACGCCCCAATACACTTTTAATTGGTAGGTAAAGAAATGGTGAATCTCCGGCACAATAGCAGCAAAAAATCCGCGGTCATCCAGTTTCTCTAGCGTGACAACGATGGATTGACTTTCTTTGTCAATCACTTCGACTTTATCTGCATCGGGTAATAAAGCACGAATCTCAATACCATTGTGAGTTTCATGCATGCCTAATACAGCAAAAGGATCGGCATGTTTGCCATCAAAAAATGAATTAATTACTGATTGAGCGACTAATTTCGTCATGACATACTCCTTTATGCTTTGCAAGCTTGATTATTTACAACCGATTGTATTTTCTCGTTTGTTGAGCGGCAAAAAGCATTAAACGATAATAGATAAAAGGCAAAGCAGACAATGAATGAAAGTGCGGTTGAATATGGAATGTTTTTTCAAACTGAATTTGGTTTTGCTCGTCGAGCAATTGATAACGCAAAGAAGCATCAGGAGGAGAAGAAAACGCGATTAAATCATCATGAATGGGCTCATTTTCAAAGGCACATATGACATTTTGGAACGGCTGATTTTGTCCAATATTCGGAGGAAATTGCAACTGCTCGATAAAATAATCAATACTGGTTGGCGATGCATCAATCAAATGCCCATCAATATCATAATGGGAAAACGAAATGCCAAGTTTTTCAGCAGATTGTTTAAGTGATAAGGACATTTGCATACAACGAATGATACATCTATATAATACTTATTAAGTATTATAAGTAAGCACAATTGAAATACAATTGCCAATCTTGCAAATTGTGACCTAAATCAAAAAACAAAGTTTAAAGAGAATAAAAAAACAACGAAATTTAAATTATTCAGTTTCAATGACAAATTCAAACCAATCAATGACATCTTCTTCATGTACGCCATCTTGAATTAAAACACCTGCATTTTTCACTGAATTAGGATCACCACTGATTAAGGGATGCCATTCGGGCAAAGGTTTCCCCTCATACAATAAACGATACGCACAGGTATTCGGCAACCACCCAAAATCAGGCAAGTTCTTTTTGGTTAATTTGGTGCAATCACTTTCGATTTTAAAACGTTCAGGATAATTACGACACTTTCCTGTTTCTACATCTAATAGATTGCAAGCAATGCGTGTGTAATAGAGTTTTTCACGCTTGCCTCGCCCTTGAATGTATTTTCGATAACAGCATTTCCCGCAGCCATCACATAGGGCTTCCCATTCGGATTCCGTCATTTCAAGGAGCGATTTTGTTTGCCAAAAATGAGATTCAAATTGCATAGTGAAACCAATAAAAAAGTGCGGTCAAAATTTACGTGATTTTTGACCGCACTTTGTTGTTTAGAATTAGAAGCCTTCTTTTAAGCTTACGGTTAAGTTAAACACTAAGTGCTCTGGGCAGCTGTCTTTGTTATCCACACAGAAATAACCTTCGCGTTCAAATTGGTAACCTTTTTCTGGTTCGGTATTTGCGAGGCTTTGTTCTACAAAACCGTGTTTCACCACTAAAGAAGTTGGATTTAATACGCTTTCGATTTCTTCTGCTGCACCTGGGTTTGGTACAGTGAAGAGACGTTCATATAAACGGAACTCCGCTGGGTGATTATGCACTGCAGATACCCAGTGAATTACCCCTTTCACTTTACGACCATCCGCTGGATTTTTACCTAAAGTTTCAGGATCGTAAGTACAGAAGATTGTAGTGATTTCACCATTTTCATCTTTTTCGACACGTTCTGCTTTAATCACATAAGCATTACGCAAACGCACTTCTTTACCTAATACTAAACGTTTATATTGTTTGTTTGCTTCTTCACGGAAGTCTGCACGATCAATATAAAGCTCTTTCGTAAACGGTAATTGACGCTCACCTAATTCAGGGCGATTTGGGTGATTTGGTGCCGTTAAGGTTTCTTCGCCTTCAAAGTTTTCAATCACTACGCGAACAGGATCAATCACCGCCATTGCACGTGGTGCATTTTCATTTAAATCTTCTCGAATGCATGCTTCAAGCGCAGAATACTCTACGACGTTATCTTGTTTAGTCACACCGATACGACGGCAGAATTCACGTAACGAAGCCGGGGTATAACCGCGACGACGTAAACCTGAAATGGTTGGCATACGCGGATCATTCCAACCATCTACAATGCCATCGTTCACTAATTTCAATAATTTCCGTTTAGACGTTAACGTACCTTCTAAATTTAAACGAGAGAATTCATATTGATGCGGTAATGGACGTTCAATACTGATATTTTCCAACACCCAGTCATATAAACGACGGTTGTCTTGGAACTCTAATGTACATAAAGAGTGTGTAATACGCTCAATCGCATCAGAGATACAGTGAGTGAAATCGTACATTGGGTAAATGCACCATTTATCACCAGTTTGGTGATGGCTCGCAAATTTAATACGGTAAAGCACAGGGTCACGCATGACCATAAATGGTGAAGCCATGTCGATTTTCGCACGAAGACTTAATGTACCTTCGGCAAACTCACCGTTTTTCATTCTTTCAAATAACGCGAGGTTTTCTTCGACACTACGATCACGATATGGGCTGTTTTTACCTGGCTCAGTTAATGTACCGCGATATTCACGCATTTCATCTGGAGAAAGTTCATCCACATACGCTAAACCTTTTTCGATTAACTCAATCGCATAACCATAAAGTGCATCGAAGTAATCAGACGCATAACGCGGCTCGCCTTCCCATTTAAAGCCTAACCATTCCACATCGGCTTTAATGGAATCCACATATTCCACGTCTTCTTTCACCGGATTGGTATCGTCAAAACGTAGGTTACATAAACCGTTATATTCTTTTGCTAAGCCAAAGTTTAAGCAAATCGATTTGGCGTGGCCAATATGCAAATAGCCGTTTGGCTCAGGCGGGAAACGAGTATGAACACTTTTGTGTTTACCCGAAGCTAAATCTTCATCAATAATTTGAGTAATGAAATTGTGTGTGCGGGTATTTTCCGCATTTTCTAGAGTGTGTTCTGTATTGCTCATAAATTTCTCAATAAATTGAAAATAATTTCCCCATTCTATACGAAAAGTCTGGCGTTGTGAATTTGATCCCAAAACTAACCGCACTTTCATTAAATTAATACTGAATTTTTTAGGATTTTTAGGTCTAACTTGAAGATTTTTCGTGCAAACTGAAAAGTTTACCTTTAGAATACCTCTTTACTGAACAAACGTTCATTTTTTTATTTAGGATGACAAAGTCTTTATGAAAAAACGCTTTTTTATTTTACTTGGATTAGCCGTTGCTGCTGGCGCAGCTTATTATTTTTTCTCAAGCAATAGCAAACAAGAAACGACTTATCTGACGGAATCCGTTACACGTGGCAATGTGGAAAAAACCGTTGTCGCTTCTGGTTCAGTTGAAAGCGTGAATGAAGTTGATGTTGGTGCCCAAGTTTCGGGTAAAATCACCAAACTCTATGTCAAATTAGGGCAAGAAATCAAAAAAGGCGAAATGATCGCAGATATTGATTCTACAACCCAAATTAATACCTTAAATACCAAAAAGGCCGCATTAGTCAGCTATCAAGCTCAATTAAAAGCGAAGAAAACCGCTTACGATGTAGCCCTTTCAAGCTATAACCGCTTATCAAAACTTTATACACAAAAAGCAACATCTTTGGATAGTGTGAATACGGCTAAAAGCACCCTTGATAATGCAAAAGCGGAAATGGAAGCCATTGAAGCCAATATCAAACAAGCTGAAATTGAAGTAAATACCGCAGAAACCAATGTGGGTTATACCAAAATCACCGCACCAATGGATGGTACCGTTGTTTCTGTGCCTGTTTCAGAAGGTCAAACCGTTAATGCCAACCAAACGACGCCGACGATTGTGACCATTGCCGATTTAAGCAAAATGAAAATTAAGCCTGAAATTTCAGAAGGCGATATTACGAAAGTTAAAGCAGGTCAAGAAGTTAGTTTTACTATTTTATCGGATAGCCAAACGGTGTATCACTCCGTCATTGATTCTGTTGATCCAGCCAATACCACGACAAGTGATAGCTCTTCAACATCATCTTCGACAAGTTCAAACAGTAGTAGCTCCACAACCAGTGCGATTTACTATTATGCCAATGTACTGATTGATAATCCTGATCGCACTTTACGCATCGGAATGACGACAGAAAACAACATCAAAATTGCCAATGCGAAAGACGTGTTATTGGTTTCCAATATGGCTATTCAAAAACGTGATAGCAAAAGCTTTGTCAATGTATTAAATGACAAAAATCAGCCTGAACAGCGTGAAGTTGAAACCGGTGTACAAAATGATTTCCAAACTGAAATCAAATCTGGTTTAAACGAAGGTGAAAAAGTTATCGTGTCACAAGTGGCCAATGGTGAACAGGTTGGCTCTATGCCTCGTGGTCCAAGAATGTTCTAAAAGTGCGGTAGAAAATTAATGAATATTATTGAAATTAAGGATCTCAACCGTTACTTCGGTGAAGGCGAAAATCGCGTTCATATTTTAAAAAATGTCTCTTTAAATATTGAAAAAGGCGATTTTGTGGCAATTATTGGGCAATCGGGTTCGGGTAAATCGACCTTGATGAATATCATCGGATGCTTGGATACTGCCACTAGTGGTTCTTACAAAATCAATGGTAAAGAAACCATAGAATTAAGCAAAGATCAGCTTTCAGATTTACGTAGCCAAAAATTCGGCTTTATTTTCCAACGCTATAACTTATTGTCGAGCTTGACCGCAGCAGAAAACGTCGCCTTGCCTGCAATTTATGCGGGGATGTCGCAAGAAAAACGTCTTTCTCGTGCAAAACAACTTTTAGAAAAATTAGGTTTAGGCGATAAATGGCAAAATAAACCAAGCCAGCTTTCTGGTGGTCAGCAACAACGTGTGAGTATTGCGCGTGCGTTGATGAATGGCGGTGAAATTATTTTAGCCGATGAACCCACTGGTGCATTGGATTCACAAAGCGGTCAAAATGTAATGGAAATTCTGCGTCAATTACACGCAGAAGGCCACACTATTATTATGGTAACCCACGACCGAGAAATTGCCGCCAGTGCGAATCGCGTGATTGAAATTAAAGATGGCGAAATCATTGGTGATACGCAAAAAGAAGCGGTAAAAAGTGCGACCGAAAATCAAGCTAAATCTAAACCGCACTTTGGATTCAGCAAAGATCAATTTGTTGAAGCCTTTCGTATGTCTGTGAGTGCCATTATTGCCCACAAAATGCGTTCTCTTTTAACCATGCTCGGGATTATTATCGGGATTACATCTGTGGTTTCCGTTGTGGCATTGGGAAACGGTTCTCAACAAAAAATCTTGGCTAACATTAAAGGCATTGGTACAAGTACCATGACGATTTTTAATGGTACAGGCTTTGGTGATCGTCGTGCTGAACAAATGCAAAATCTAACGATTAATGATGCCACTGCCTTAAACCAACAAAGCTATGTACAAAGCGTCACGCCAAATAGCTCATCAAGTGGCACATTAATTTATGGTAACCAGACTTTCTCCTCGACCAGCTTAAAAGGTGTAGGCGAACAATATTTTGATGTTGATGGTTTAAAACTAAAATCAGGCAATTTATTTTCAGCTCAAGATGTGGCAGATAACAATCAAGTTGCCTTAATCGATGAAAGTGCGAAAAAGTCGATTTTCCCGGATGAAAATCCCATCGGCAAAATCGTGATGTTTAATAAACGTCCATTACGCATTATTGGCGTGGTATCTGATAAACAAATGGGCGGAGCAAGCAGTTCACTTAATCTCTATGCCCCTTATACCACCGTGATGAATCGTATTTCGGGTAGCAAAAAAATTGGTTCAATTACCGTAAAAGTAGATGATTCCGTCAATACGACTGTCGCCGAGAAAGGGATTACTGAATTGCTGACCATGCGTCATGGTAAAAAAGATTTCTTCATCATGAATAGCGATACTATTAAACAAACCATTGAAAATACAACGGGCACGATGAAATTGCTCATTTCCTCTATCGCCTTTATTTCATTAATCGTTGGTGGGATTGGGGTGATGAATATTATGTTGGTTTCCGTAACAGAGCGAACTAAAGAGATTGGTGTGCGCATGGCTATTGGCGCGAGACAATTTAATATTCTGCAACAATTTTTAATTGAAGCCGTGCTGATTTGTTTAATTGGCGGCGTGACGGGTATTCTGCTTTCGGGTTTAATCGGTCTGCTATTTAACGTATTTATGACTGACTTTACGATGGCATTCTCAACTGGCTCAATTGTTGCAGCAGTGGTCTTCTCAACTTTGATTGGTGTGATCTTCGGTTATATGCCGGCAAAACGCGCAGCACAATTAGATCCAATCACAGCCCTTGCGAGAGAATAAAGAAATTTTGTAAAACACAAAAGAGCGGTTAAAATTCTTACTAATTTTTAACCGCACTTTAATTTAAAAAGAAAGGAAAAATCCATGTTAAAAATGAAAAAATTAACCTTAGCAATCGCGATGGCAACTGCTCTAGCAGGTTGTGCCAATATCGGTGATTCTTATAAAGCGAGCCAGCAGGATTACCAAAATTATGCGGAAATCACTAAACAATTTAATGTAAAAGAAAACTGGTGGGCGCTTTACAATGATTCACAATTAAATCGTGTGGTAGAACAAGCATTAGTTAACAACAAAGATTTAGCCAAAGCGTCTGTTGCCGTAAATCGTGCTCTATATAATGCAAACCTTGCAGGCGCGAATTTAATTCCGGCATTTAGCGGTTCAACCCAATCTTCCGCAAGTAAAAACGTGAAAACGGGTGGTAGCTCAGCAGTAAGCCATCAAGGTGCATTAAATGTGAGTTATACATTAGATTTATGGCAACGTTTAGCAGATACTGCAGATGCCGCAGAATGGTCACACAAAGCAACGGCTGAAGATTTAGAAGCAACGAAACTTTCACTCATCAACTCTGTTGTGACAACCTATTATCAAATAGCCTACTTGAATGATGCGATCAGCACAACCGAAGAAACCATTAAATACTACAACGACATTAGCAGCATTATGCAACGTCGTTTATCACAAGGTGTGGCGGACAGCGCAAGTGTAGATCAAGCACAACAAGCGGTGTTAAACGCACGTAATAACTTGATCAACTACCAAACGCAGCGTAAAACAGCAGAACAAACTTTACGTAACTTACTGAACTTAAAACCGGAAGAAGCATTAAATATCAACTTCCCACACATTCTTAATGTAAAAAATGTGGGCGTAAATTTAAATGTGCCCGTTTCTGTGATTGCGAATCGTCCTGATGTGAAAGGCTATCAATATCGCTTAAGCAGTGCATTCAAAAATGCGAAAGCAACTGAAAAAGGCTGGTTCCCAGAAGTGACTTTAGGCGGCAGCTTAACATCAAGTGGTACTAAAGTTGGTAATGCATTGCACAATCCAGTGGGTACCGGGTTAATCGGCATTAGCCTTCCATTCCTCAA
>SKES01001449.1_pt1 | contig 14229 bp, 10 predicted proteins | sample 4826851 | NCBI WGS metagenome assembly SKES01 (sample SAMN11008803, study PRJNA524170) | human gut metagenome | biome: Human fecal sample; material: Feces; isolation source: fecal sample from pouch patient p52 | host: Homo sapiens | place: Israel: Tel-Aviv | collected 2016-09-04 | reverse complement strand
ATATTATACCACACACTGAATATTTTTGCAATTAATTAATAAAAAAAGAACACTCAAAATTTGAGTGTTCTTAAATTAACAAAGTGTCTTAAGCCAAGCCTGCTGCTTTTAGACCGATGTAGATTGCAAATAATACAACTGAAATCCACATAACAGCGCTGATGTCCTTTGCCTTACCTGTAACAAGCTTTAGTATTACCCATGATACGATACCGAACATAATACCGTTAGCGATTGAATAAGTAAGCGGCATCATAATGATTGCCAAGAATGCACCGATTGCATCGGCAATATCACCGTCAAACTTAACTTGTCTGATTGATGAAAGCATCAACAAGCCAACATAAAGCATAGCAGGAGTTGTTGCGAATGAAGGGATTGATGTAAAGATTGGTGCGAATATCAATGATATGAAGAACAATACTGCAGTTGTAACTGCTGTAAGACCCGTTCTGCCGCCTGCCGCAACACCTGCACTTGATTCAACGTAGCTTGTAACAGTTGATGTACCGAAGCAAGCACCTACAACAGTACCTACAGCGTCAGCCATAAGAGCGCCTGTTGCGTTTGGAAGTGAGCCGTCTTTATCAAGAAGCTTTCCTTTTTCCGCTACACCTATAAGTGTACCTACTGTATCAAAAATATCTGTGTACAAGAATGTGAATACGATAAGTATAAATGCAGGAACATTCTTTGCTATAAATCCAAAGTCAAATTGGAACATCTTCGGAGCCTCAAAAGAACTTAGTGAGAATTGAGGAATAACTGAATATACGCCTGCCTCAGGATTTGGCACATACCAACCTACAAGCTGTGCTATAATGCCAAGAACCCAAGTTATAAGTATACCTAAAAGTATTCCGCCCGGAACTTTGTAATGCTGTAAAGCGCCGATTATAAGCAAGCCTACAAGCGAAAGTACAACAGTCGGTGAAGAAAGTTCACCAAGTGCAACAGTTGTTGATTCACTTGCTACAACAACGTTTGCGTTAAGCAATGCTATGATAGCAATAAACAGACCGATACCTGCTGTGATAGCAAATTTAAGGTTTGAAGGAATCTTGTTTACAAGAGCCTCTCTGAATTTGAATAGTGAAAGCAACATAAATATGATACCTTCAATAAATACTGCGGTCAATGCAACTTTGTAGCTGTAACCCATAGCACCGCATACTGTAAATGCAAAGAATGCATTTAGTCCCATACCTGATGCAAGAGCAACAGGATAGTTTGCAAAGAACGCCATACATAATGTAGCTATACCTGCTGAAATTGCAGTTGCCGAGAATACCGCTCCGGCTGACATTCCGTCAATTCCACCCAAATATGATGGGTTTACGGCAAGAATATATGCCATTGCAAGAAATGTTGTAATACCGGCAATAATCTCAGTTTTGACATCTGTACCGTGTTCCTTTAGTTTGAAAAGTTTTTCCATGGTAAATTTCCTTTCATTAATTTTTTGTTTTTGTAGATTACATTCTATCATAAAAAATTTAAAAAATCAACGAAATATTCATAGTTTATTCAAATTTTAAACTATTCTTCATACTTTTTTAACAGTCTTGTTGACACAAAAAAATTACTGTGGTATAATTCTAAAAAATATAATAAGTCTGCCACCGGGTAGAATAAATCAAAGCACTCGTTACACATCGTCAGGTCTTAGAAGATGTATAACGAGTGTACTTATTTTTAATTGTATAATTTTGAAAGGTGAATGAAATGTTTAGAGAAATGCGTAGAAAAAAACAGGAATTGAGTAAAGAAGAATGTATTGATATATTACAAACTGCTAAAACAGCCGTACTTGGTGTTGTCGGTGATAATGGATATCCTTATACCGTGCCGATTAATTTTGTATATGCAAATGATAAAATATATTTCCACAGTGCAAAAAACGGTCATAAAATCGACGCTATAAACAAGTGTAATAAAGTGTCGCTTTGCGTTGTTGATAAAGACGATGTTGTTGAAGAAGAACTTACAACTTATTTTAAAAGCGTTATTTTGTTCGGTAAAGCAAGCATTTTAAATACAGATAAAGAAATTTTTCACGCGGCAAAAGTTTTTGGTTTGAAGTATAATAATGATGTGACCGCAGTGGAAAAGGAAATTAAACGTGAGTGGAATGCCCTGTCCTGTATTGAAATCAAGATAGAACATATGACAGGTAAAGAAGCAATCGAATTGACACGTAAACGTGGGTAATGCAAAGGCGTATCATTATCTTGATACGCCTTTTATATTTCATTTTTACCACATATACTTACAATTATTACACTTGTAACTCTTTCTTATTTTAGTGCTAAATAAACCAAACAATGCACCAGATATTACTTTCTCACCCGCTCCTATTGGTTGGACGTTTGTTGAACCACAAGTTGGACATTTAGGGCTATTTCCGCCGACGGAGACAGTTCCGATTATTCTATCTGATACATCTGACAATTCTGGGTTTGTAACATTTGTTACTTCACTTGCAGGTTTTAATCTAATATTGCATTTTACGCAATAATATGTATCCCTTTCATTATACACTAATCCACAATTAGGACATTTTTTAAATTCCATTTTATCATCTCCTATGGTATTACTCTTACTTCCCTGGTTTCCACTTATGACCGCACTTTTGGCATACATTTCGTGGACTACCTGAGCCTATAAATCCAGTGAGTAGACTATATCCCCTATTCGTTGTTGCAACTGAATATGAACCGCATTTAGGGCAACGGACGGCATTTGGGTGTTGTTTTTCGTATTCATGTTCTCTGGCTAGGCGTTCGGCACGTTCTTCGGCAAGTTGTTCTTCACTGGTTTTAGGAACATATGAGTTGTCACGTTTGATACCAAATGATTCAAATAGTAGTTGATCTTCATAATCTTCTTCATACATTTCTTTTAATCCTTTGCTAACATCATCGACATTTTCATATTCGGCTTTATAGATACAATTTGGACAATATTTATCATTGTTGTCCATTGTAACATATCCACATTTAGGACAAACTTGCATTTTAATGACCTCCTGTCTTTATTTATATAGTAATTATACACCCAATTTATAAATTCGTCAATATTTAACAATTATTATTTGTACTCCACAATACAGATTAATAAGCAGTGTGATATTCAAGCCTATAAATGACGGATTGTCAAATTGGTTAAGTTCTATATTGTCAATAAACAAATGTTTAAATGATACAGCTAAATTTAGCAAATTATCCTTATCAGGTTTTGATACTCTTGCTGAAAAATTGATAAATATAACACAACTATTGAGTGAAAGGCAATAATAAAAAAAACTAGAACAAAAACTGATTAGACAATCACAGCATATGTTCAACAATTATCTACTTAATAAAAGAGCAACTAATATAAAAATAACACAAAAAAAAGCCTTTACAAGAAAGGCTTTTTAAAATGTTGGTGACCCGTGCGGGAATCGAACCCGCGTTACCGCCGTGAAAGGGCGGTGTCTTAACCGCTTGACCAACGGGCCATATAGTCAAAAAATCAGAATAAGTAATTGGCTTATTCTGATTTTTTGGTGTGGCTCCTCCAGCTGGGCTCGAACCAGCGACATCATGATTAACAGTCATGCGCTCTGCCAACTGAGCTATAGAGGAATATCTTCTTTAGCCTTCGCTAACTTTTTCTTTAAACACCAAAGATAACGACTTTTGTCGTTATCTTCAGCATTCTTCGTTCCGGCAACTTTCTACTTTCCCAGGCAGTCACCCACCAAGTATCATCGACGTTAAGGAGCTTAACTTCTGTGTTCGGCATGGGAACAGGTGGTTCCTCCTTGCTATCGTCACCGGATCTTCTCTTTTGAGGTCATACCCTCAAAACTAAACAACATAACTTCACAATGCGTTTTCTCTAATTTCTTATCTTTCTCGTTCCTAACCTTTGATGTAGCGATACATCAAACATTGACTGACTTTGCGGTGTTCAGGCTACCGCCTGTATATACTTTCGCATTGCCTTCGGCAACCGCTCGCTCCTCGCAATTCTTTGAATTGCTTCTGCTCACTTGCTGTCGTATATATCCGCATTGTTTCACAATGCTTTGGTCAAGCCCTCGGACTATTAGTACCGGTCAGCTACATACATTACTGCACTTCCACCTCCGGCCTATCAACCATGTAGTCTTCATGGGTCCTTACTAGCCTACGCTATGGGAAATCTTATCTCGAAGGGGGCTTCACGCTTAGATGCCTTCAGCGTTTATCCCGTCCGTACTTAGCTACCCTGCTATGCCCTTGGCAGAACAACAGGTGCACCAGCGGTACGTCCAACCCGGTCCTCTCGTACTAAGGTCAGCTCTCCTCAAATTTCCTACGCCCGTGATAGATAGGGACCGAACTGTCTCGCGACGTTCTGAACCCAGCTCGCGTACCGCTTTAATGGGCGAACAGCCCAACCCTTGGAACCGACTACAGCTCCAGGATGCGATGAGCCGACATCGAGGTGCCAAACCTCCCCGTCGATGTGGACTCTTGGGGGAGATCAGCCTGTTATCCCCAGGGTAGCTTTTATCCGTTGAGCGACGGCAATTCCACTCTCATACCGCCGGATCACTAACTCCAACTTTCGTTACTGCTCGACTTGTCGGTCTCGCAGTTAGGCTGGTTTATGCGTTTGCACTCGTTGCACGATTTCCGTCCGTGCTGAACCAACCTTTGAACGCCTCCGTTACCTTTTAGGAGGCGACCGCCCCAGTCAAACTGTCCACCTGACAGTGTCCCCCACCCGGATTCACGGGTGCAGGTTAGAACCTTCATATTACAAGAGTGGTATCCCAACATCGACTCCCTAACACCTGGCGGCATTAGTTCTCTGTCTCCCACCTATCCTGTACATGTAATACAAAAATTCAATATCAAGTTACAGTAAAGCTCCATGGGGTCTTTCCGTCTTATCACGGGTAACTGGCATCTTTACCAGTACTTCAATTTCGCCGGGTATGTTGTTGAGACAGCTCTCAAGTCGTTACGCCATTCGTGCGGGTCAGAACTTACCTGACAAGGAATTTCGCTACCTTAGGACCGTTATAGTTACGGCCGCCGTTTACTGGGGCTTAAGTTCAGTGCTTCGATTACTCTAACACTTCCCCTTAACCTTCCAGCACCGGGCAGGCGTCAGCCCATATACATCATCTTTCGATTTAGCATAGACCTGTGTTTTTGCTAAACAGTCGCTTGAGACTATTCTCTGCGGCCTACTCGCGTAGGCTCCCCTTATCCCGAAGTTACGGGGTCATTTTGCCGAGTTCCTTAACAACACTTCTCCCGCTGGTCTTAGGATTCTCTCCTCATCTACCTGTGTCGGTTTGCGGTACGGGCACCTTGTCAATCCATACAGCTTTTCTCGCCAGTGTACAATCACCTACTTCGCTACTAATTTTCGCTCCCTTACGCCCCACTCAACCAACGGTGGGGTTAGGCTATGTTCCTGTGTCCCTGTATTTAACGACTTCGGTGGCTACGGAATCTTTACCGTATGTGCATCGACTACGCCTCTCGGCCTCGCCTTAGCTCCCGGCTTACCTTGAGCGGACGAACCTTCCTCAAGAAACCTTAGATTTTCGACCATTATGATTCTCACATAATTCTCGCTACTCATTCCGGCATTCTCACTTGTGATATCTCCACTACTCCTTTCGGTGTAGCTTCGCAGACTTACACAACGCTCATCTACCAACAATATTACTATCATTCCTAAGCTTCGGTATGAATTTTAGCCCCGTTACATTTTCGGCGCACAATCACTCGACTAGTGAGCTATTACGCACTCTTTAAATGAGTGGCTGCTTCTAAGCCAACGTCCTAGTTGTCTACGCAACTGCACATCCTTTTCCACTTAAATTCATTTAGGGACCTTAGCTGTAGGTCTGGGCTCTTTCCCTTTTGACTACGAAACTTATCTCACGCAGTCTGACTCCCAGGAAACATTTATGCGGCATTCAGAGTTTGATAGGGTTCGGTAAGCCGTGAAGCCCCCTAGCCCATTCAGTGCTTTACCTCCGCTAAACTATCCTGAGGCTAGCCCTAAAGCTATTTCGATGAGAACCAGCTATATCCGAGTTCGATTGGAATTTCACCGCTAACCACAGCTCATCCCCGCCTTTTTCAACAGACGTGGGTTCGGTCCTCCATGGAATTTTACTTCCACTTCAACCTGTCCATGGTTAGGTCACCCGGTTTCGGGTCGTATACTGCAAACTGTACGCGCTATTCACACTCGGTCTCCCTTCGGCTTCAGTGCTTAACACCTTAACCTCGCTTGCAACATACACTCGCCGGACCGTTCTACAAAAAGTACGCTATCGCACTCATATGGTGCTTTAGCAGCTTGTAAACATAGGGTTTCAGATTCTTTTTCACTCCCCTTCCGGGGTTCTTTTCAACTTTCCATCACTGTACTTTTCACTATCGGTCATCAGGTAGTATTTAGGCTTGGGGGGTGGTCCCCCCGGCTTCCCACCGGGTTCCTCGTGTCCGGTGGTACTCTGGATCCTGCCATGTTAACATCCTTTTCGCTTACAGGACTATTACCTACTATGGTGTGTCTTCCCATACACTTCTGCTAAAAATATTGAATCAATTATGCAGTCCACAACGCCAAAGATATTGCTATCTCTGGTTTGGCCTCTTTCCCTTTCGCTCGCCGCTACTTAGGAAATCGATGTTTCTTTCTCTTCCTCCTCCTACTTAGATGTTTCAGTTCAGAGGGTTTCCTCCACATGGCTATGTATTTACCATGCAGTGATACGGTATTGCCGTACCGGGTTTCCCCATTCGGATATCTGCGGGTCTATGGATATTTGCTCCTAACCGCAGCTTTTCGCAGCTTGTCACGTCCTTCTTCGGCTCCTGATGCCAAGTCATTCTCCCTACGCTCTTTATAGCTTGACCAACTTGGTTTGGTTCTTGAATTACATAAGAATTAGAGATTTGTTTGAAATTGAAGTTTTTACCCATATACTCTCGTATATCGAAAAAACCTTTCCACATTAGTTTGATAACTAATTTAGTTATCGGGGTTTGACATTACTATGTCATTTCCTCGTTTCTCTCTATCATCGTTTGTTACATTGTTTAGTTTTCAAGGTACAATCTTTTATATTGATTTTAAATTCAAACAAGTTTGCGTGCAGTTCGCTTTTTCTTCGACGTCGTCGCGTACATCGGTACGCAAGACTGAGAAAAAATGCGAAATGTGCGTGAAATTGTTTGAATTGGTGGAGATGAGGAGAATCGAACTCCTGACCCCCTGCTTGCAAGGCAGGTGCTCTCCCAGCTGAGCTACACCCCCAAATTTAGTTGATACTTCGTTATTAACTAATATCAAGTCTTTGGTAATTTTTCGTATGTCATGACTGTCCAACCTACGGTTGGCATCATATTCGCCTATGTGCCTCCTTGTTACGGCAACTTTGTTGCCTATCGCTCCGCTTCGCTTCACGATTTCACACCGGCACGCTCATACGATGTTTCACATTGCTACGCAATGTTAGTGGTGGGCCTAAGTGGACTCGAACCACCGACCTCACGCTTATCAGGCGTGCGCTCTAACCGGCTGAGCTATAGGCCCATGCAGGGTTTCTATTGGGTTCAGTTTCCTTTTCCCACTTATATCAATATTTCGTTATGAATGTTCATATTATTCTACATTTTAAAGCGTAAAGCTCATTCCTTACATATCAGGGATGTCAGCTACCGCTGAGCCTTCGAAAATTAAAATTTTCAAAGCGCTTCACGTTTTTTGCTTCGCAAAATAACGTGTGCATTCAAAGATAAATAGCACAGTTTTCTGTCTCTGACGATATTTCTATCGTTCGACCTTAGGAATTTTGACTAAGCTATTCGCTCAATCGGTTCTCCTTAGAAAGGAGGTGATCCAGCCGCACCTTCCGATACGGCTACCTTGTTACGACTTCACCCCAATCATCAACCCCACCTTCGACTGCTGCCTCCTAATAGGTTAGCTCACAGGCTTCGGGTGTTATCGACTCTCATGGTGTGACGGGCGGTGTGTACAAGGCCCGGGAACGTATTCACCGCGGCATTCTGATCCGCGATTACTAGCAATTCCAACTTCATGCAGGCGAGTTGCAGCCTGCAATCTGAACTGAGACCGAGTTTTGTGATTCGCTCCACCTCACGGTTTCGCTGCACTTTGTTATCGGCCATTGTAGTACGTGTGTAGCCCTGGGCATAAGGGGCATGATGATTTGACGTCGTCCCCACCTTCCTCCGATTTGTCACCGGCAGTCTCGCCAGAGTGCCCAACTTAATGATGGCAACTGACAATAGGGGTTGCGCTCGTTGCGGGACTTAACCCAACATCTCACGACACGAGCTGACGACAACCATGCACCACCTGTCACCTGATTCCCGAAGGCACTCAAGTATCTCTACTCGATTCCAGGGATGTCAAGCCCAGGTAAGGTTCTTCGCGTTGCTTCGAATTAAACCACATACTCCACTGCTTGTGCGGGCCCCCGTCAATTCCTTTGAGTTTCAACCTTGCGGTCGTACTCCCCAGGTGGGATACTTATTGTGTTAACTGCGGCACAGAAGGGGTCGATACCTCCTACACCTAGTATCCATCGTTTACGGTGTGGACTACCAGGGTATCTAATCCTGTTTGCTCCCCACACTTTCGCGCCTCAGCGTCAGTTGTCGTCCAGAAAGCCGCCTTCGCCACTGGTGTTCCTCCTAATATCTACGCATTTCACCGCTACACTAGGAATTCCGCTTTCCTCTCCGATACTCAAGGCTGTCAGTTTCAATCGCAGCCCCGGGGTTAAGCCCCGGTATTTCACGACTGACTTGACAGTCCGCCTACGCGCCCTTTACACCCAGTAAATCCGGACAACGCTTGTCACCTACGTATTACCGCGGCTGCTGGCACGTAGTTAGCCGTGACTTTCTCACAAGGTACCGTCACTGTCTTCTTCCCTTGCGACAACAGTTTACAATCCGAAGACCTTCTTCCTGCACGCGGCGTTGCTGCGTCAGGGTTGCCCCCATTGCGCAATATTCCCCACTGCTGCCTCCCGTAGGAGTCTGGGCCGTGTCTCAGTCCCAATGCGGCCGATCAACCTCTCAGTTCGGCTACAGATCGTTGACTTGGTGAGCCGTTACCTCACCAACTATCTAATCTGACGCGAGTCCATCCATAAGCGATAAATCTTTCATAATCAAGTCATGCAACTTAACTACAATATGCGGTATTAGTCCACGTTTCCATGGATTATCCCCCTCTTATGGGCAGGTTACTCACGCGTTACTCGCCCGTCCGCCACTTTCCTCTTTGGAATTCATCCCGAAAGAATCATTCCAAAGATTCTCGTTCGACTTGCATGTGTTAGGCACGCCGCCAGCGTTCGTCCTGAGCCAGGATCAAACTCTCGTTTAAATGGTTATATTTAAGCTCTCGCTTTTATACACTCGATTGTTTGTTAGCTCTTAATTACTAACTGACTTCTCTTCGTAATTTATATCCGAATTTCTGTCATAAAAAACTCAATAGTTTTACATTTGCAAAGCAAATGTTTGACATAAAACCTGCACTATTTATCTTTCAATGTACATGCTCTCTTGCGACAGCTTGTTTATTCTATCACATCGTTTTCAGTTTGTCAAGACTTTTTTAAAAGTTTTTTGAAAAAGTTTTTAACTTCTTCTCAACCCGAACACTTCTCTTCCCGTATTCTTTAGCCCTCTCAACTGACGACTTGATTATTATACACTCTATTACCCCTTTTGTCAACACTTTTTTTCAACTTTTTTCATCTTTTTTCATTTTTCTTTTTGCCACACTATATATTGTAGTTTTCACTTTCTGCAACCACTAATCCTATAAAAGCACAAAAAATTACCGCTCCAAGAGCGGTAATTTTAATTTACATTATTGAGCCGAATACTTTGTATCTGACTTACCGATTGTTACATTAGTCAAATCAAAGTCATAAGTGTTACCTCTTATATAACCCCAACACGTTGTCTTAATACCTGTGACACCTGATGGAATTGATGCTTGGTAAGCTGCATCAAGAAGTGAGCCGACTACCTTACCTGTTTCTACATCAGTAACAACAGCACTGTATTCTTCAAAGTTGTTATCAAGAGTAATTCTTACTTTGTACCACTTATCAGCTTGAAGTGTTGCCAAGTTTTCTGTTCTTACACCGTTATTGGCTGTTACACCGTTAAGGCTGAATCTTAGATTCAAAGCAACTTGAGTTGCCGCATTAAATCCACTGCTTGTCGGGTCTTCAAACCAACCCATCATAAAGTTGAAATCCTGTGTATCAGCTTTTAGACGAACGTCATATTCGGCAATACCGTAAGGTCCCATTGTTTTAGCAAGGTTTCTGTTGTAGAAATACATTGAACCTGCACCGTCGCCCGAACCTGTCTTATCACTGTTTGACCAGAAGTTACAATAATTTACGTTTCTTTGATCATCATGATAGAATGTCTGATAATGAACGCTCGCACTACCCTTTGAAAGCCATGGAGAACCATCCATAATGATTCCAAGACCATAATAGCCTGTACCCTTAGCTCCTCCGATAGAAACGTCATTAAAATCAGATTTTTCCACATAATGTGTGCCTTGTTCGGCATTTGCAATCATAGGCATTGCTATAGCCTGCACACCAAGTACACACGCTGCAGCTATAGATAATAGTTTCTTTTTCATTTAATTCTCTCCCTTTCTTACTTTACGCTATCATATTAATTGTATTTTACCTTCTTTTATACAAAAAATAAATACAAAAAGCAGATATAATTGTTCAAAAAAAAGTAATACTGCAATTAACACAAAAGGGATACCGCAATTTATGCAATATCCCTCAATTATATTCTATTTTACACCCTGTTCCGATATAGACAACCGTTTTTCCACATAGTTAAATCCAAATGTCAAAATAAGCGTTATAACAAGGTAGAAAAGCGCCGCCACAAGGTACGGAGATACACGCATATCTCTGTTTACGGCACGTTGAGCCGCCTTTAACAAGTCGATAAGTGCAATTGACGATGCCAATGCCGTATCTTTTACAAGCACGATTGTTTCATTCGCAATCGGTGGAATGACTGTTCTTATCATCTGCGGAACTATTACATATCGCATAGTCTGTATTCCTGTGAGTCCCAATGCCTTTGACGCCTCATACTGTCCTTTGCTCACACCTATTATACCGCCGCGAAATATTTCCGCAAAATACGCCGCGTAATTAAGCACGAATGAAATAACTGCCGCCGTAAACATCGAAAGCGTTATCGACTCACCGTTCGGCAATGTTACATATGTAAGTCCGAAGTAGAAGAAAAACAACTGCAGCAAAAGCGGTGTTCCTCTGAATACCCACAGATACACATTTATAATAAATCGGATTGGCATTTTCACAATCCATCGGATAACAAAATTATCAGTCGGTCTTTTGCTTACCGCCTCTTTGAAAAGTGATATTAAAAGTCCGAGAGGCAGTGACAGCACGAGTGTCACCACGAATAATTTAATTGTAATCTTTAAACCCTCAAGCATTTGAGGCAGTATTTGTAAAATATACTTAATAGAATCTTGCATATGTATTCTCCATAAATGCACAAACCGCTGAAATACGTTATTCCAACGGTTTGCTTATTTTTAATTATTTAATTAGGTCTTCTCCAAACCATTTTTGTGAAATTTCCGAAGTTGTGCCGTCTGCTTTACACTCGTCAAGTGCCTTGTTTATAGCCTCCATAAGTGCATAGTCGCCTTTTCTTCCGCCGACACCGTAATCTTCTTCATCAAAACCTTCTTCAAGAACTGTGTACTTGTCAAGCAAGTTTTCTTTTTGCAAATAGTATCTTACGAATACTTCATCAATTACAGCCGCATCTGCTCTACCGGAATCAACTTCCATAAGAACCTGTGAATTTTCCTTGAAACGAGAAATGTTGTCATCGCCGACTGATTCGTATGTAGCTGTATCAGCTTTCAAAGCGTCTTCTGATGTTGAACCGTCCTGAAGTGCAATCTTCTTGCCTGCAAGGTCGGCTTTCTTTGTTATATCAGAACCTTTTTTAACAACGATTGATTGCTTTGTTGAAAGATAAGGATTAGAGAAAAGAACTTCTTGACGTCTTTCATCTGTGATTGAGAAACCGTTCCAGATAACGTCAATCTTACCTGACGAAAGTTCCATATCCTTTGAATCCCAATCTATCGGTTTAACTTCTACGTCCACACCCATCTTTTCACCGACTGCTTTTGCAAGGTCTATATCAAATCCAACGATTTCGCCGTTATCATCTGTAAAGCCCATAGGCGCAAAGTCTGCGTCAAGTCCCAAAGTAAAGTGACCTGCCGCCTGTACATCTGTCAATGATGTATCTTCCTTAGACTCGCTTGTTGTGCTTTCGTTTGATGAACTGCCACAGCCTGCAAGCATTGATATGCTCAACGCACCTGCAAGTGCAAATGTAAATACTTTTTTGATATTCATATTAAATTTCCCCTTTAAATTATAATTACTATATTATTATACTGTATCAATTTAATTTAGTAAAGTGTTTTTTAAAAAAATATTGCACAAAATATATAATCATATTTGTTCAAATAATTAGCCACAAAAAAACGAACTGCAAATAACATTACAGTCCGTTTTACTATACATATTAATCAATTACCCTTTTACCGCCCAAAAATCTTGATGAATAGTAACTTGAGTCAATAGAAGTATATTGAATCACCTTACCTGTTGACGGAGCATGAATCATCATTCCGTCGCCTACATACATACCAACGTGAGATGCATAACCGCCACTTCCGAAGAATACAAGGTCGCCCGGTTGAAGTTCGCCTCTTGTTTCATATGTACCCGGACCGTGAAGTTGGTCATCGGCTATACGAGGTATTGAAATACCGTTTGCACGGCATACATACTGTACAAATCCCGAACAGTCAAAACCTGATGGTGTTGTACCGCCCCATAGATACGGTACGCCAAGATATTTAGCCGCTTCTGTAAGCAAGCCTTGTGCGGCAGGATTTTCCTGAATATATTCACTGTTTGGTATTATCGGCTTTGCCACATATTTAAAGTCAACAGGCAGGCTGTAAACTTCTGAGCCGTCTGCAATAACAGCACCGATTGTTATTGAGTAATCATTACCGGCTCTAAGCGAACCTTCGCTGACTTCAATGCTTTCGCCGTCATATACGTCTGACAAAAGAACCGAACTTGCGTTTGCGTCCTTTATAATAACGTGATATGCTTGTGCATTACTTACAGGTGTCCAAGACACTGTAAAGTTGCCTTCTTCAATTTCTGCACCGTCTTCCGGAAGTGTTATTTCAGGAAGTTCGATTGAATAATCACCGCTCTTAAATGTATTGTATGAACGATTGATACTTGAAATGGCTTGTTCTCTTGTTGTTGAACCCAACGGCGAGAAGTTTTCATCGTCAACACCGCTCATTAATGAGTAGTTAAGCATTGTAATTACCGATGATTTAGCCCAAGAGCTAACTTCGTCAGAATCTTCAAATGCGTTGACAACATCAGCGTCGTCATAACCGTCTGAAAGGTTAAAATTGACTTCACTTGCAGTAAGTGTACTTACAAGCATTTTTGCCATTTCTTCACGTGTCACAAGTCTGTCAGGTGTAAATGTATTATCACCTGTACCGGAAACCATTCCATAACAGTAAGCTTGGGCTACCGCCATGCTATCTGTATCTTCAAAAGGTGACACTTCCGGTTCTATCATATCTTCACCTGTAAGCTTTTCGTATAAGTTTACCGCAAGCTCACAGAACTCTTCACGAGTTATGTTATCCTTTAGGTTGTTTGAAACCACCGAGTACGAAACAAGGCCGGCTTCATTAGCCTGTTGGTAGTCGGATACAGCCCAGCCGCTTAGGTCTGCCGCAAAAGCAGAAGTTCCTAAAACCGCTGACATCGATATAACAGATAAGATAATCTTCTTTGCTAACTTATTCAAGATATAATCTCTCCTTTTCACTTTAAAGACCTTTACCCTATGAGTTTTTTTCTATGTTTGTATTATCCGCGTTAATATTTTGTCTTACGTTCATAGTCTTTGCTTTTTGAACGTTGACTGTATTGTAACACTAAAAAATAGCTGTGTCAAGCCTTTGGCAAGTAAAAATGTTAAATTTCTTAAAATTTTTGTATTGTTCTTGTAAAATTAC